>Ga0335080_10000068_pt1 | contig 90507 bp, 78 predicted proteins | sample Lox_Sample_34_FD_206720 | JGI IMG/M metagenome (GOLD analysis project Ga0335080, IMG submission 206720) | Soil microbial communities from Loxahatchee National Wildlife Refuge, Florida, United States - Lox_Sample_3.4 | ecosystem: Environmental > Terrestrial > Soil > Wetlands | place: USA... | reverse complement strand
AGGGCTGGTCAGAATCACGCCGCTCAATCACGCCAGCACGCTGATCGAGGCCGGGGGCAAAGTGATTTATCTCGACCCTGCCAAGCCGGTGAAGTTGGCCGCGCTGCCCAAGGCTGACCTCATCCTCATCACCGACATTCACGGCGACCACATGGATCCGGACTCGATCAAGGAAATCAGCAAGGCCGATACGGAGATCATCTCGTCGGCAGCCGTGGCTCAAACGGTGACCGGAGCCAAGCCGATCGCCAACGGAGAAACCAAGACCTGGCAGACTTGGACGATCGAGGCCATTCCCGCCTACAACCTGAAACGCGGTCCCGCGGAGGGAAAGCTGTTTCACGACAAAGGACGGGGCAACGGCTACGTCCTGACGTATGGCGGCAAGCGGTTCTATTTCTCCGGCGACACCGAAGGTGTCCCGGAGATGCGCGCGCTCAAGAACATCGACGTGGCGTTCGTCTGTATGAACCTGCCCTACACCATGCCGCCGGATGAAGCGGCCGACGCCGTCAAAGCGTTTCATCCGAAGGTCGTGATTCCGTATCACTACCGCGGATCGGATCTGAGTGTCTTTCAAAAAGCGTTGGAGGGAACTGGAATCGAGGTGCGCTTGCTGGAGTGGTATCCGAAATAACGCCGCCGTGTACGTCTTTCTCGGGGCACCAGCCGTTCTTAGCCTCCGTAGTGTGTTCTGGTGTCTAATTCCATTAAGGAACGACCATGAAATACTTCAGGCTCATCTATCCATTGGTACTTCTTTCCGTGGCGAGCGCCGCGCAGACTCCAATCGAGACGCAAACGGTCAAAGAACTCAAGCCGACCGGCACCCTCGGGACCTGTGGCTACGTGCCGCTTCCGACCGAGAAGCCCTTCTTCGAAAAACTTGGCGAGAAAGAGCGCGCAACCGGCTCATTCATGGAAGCCTACGACATTCATAAGAAGAACTCAGAATTCATCAGCTGGTATGGCGTTGTTCGAGGCACCACGCGTGTGCCGAACACGGACTCCTGGGACCTGCTGCTCGAGCACAAGTATTTTGACGGCATGACCGACTGTCACATCATGTTGGTCTCGATGAGTGGAAACGGAGACTTCGTGGCTCGTCTCGATGCCAAAGATGTACCGGCTCCAGCGTTAGCGCTCGTTCGTATATACGGAATCGTCACTCAAAGAGAAAACAGCACTCCGCTTGTTCAGGCGGAGTTCGTTCGTGTTTGGCCTTGGATGACGTTCACATTCACAGACCTGGGTGCTGCGGACAAGACCAACCAGCGGTGGAAGAAGGAGTGCAAATTCTGTGAAGGCGGCAGAATCTTATCGACCTTATCCTGACCGAAGCTATTACCGCGAAACCTTGGGGAACCCAGATCAGTTCGGCGTGTTCTTCAAGCCTTAGGCCTTGAAGATCTCCTCCACCGGCCGGTGAAATAGTCTTGCGATCTTGAAGGGCCAGCAATGCAAAACATGCTTGACATATATGTCAAGCACCACCCTTCCAGCGCAAAGAAAAACCCCCACCTCTCCGCAACCAGGGAGACGTGGGGGGAACCCTGACGGTTCAAGATTGAAAGCGAGCCTACCTCCCGTCGTGGCCGAACAGGTCCGACATGGCTGCGGTATTGCTATCGCAAGCATGATTCAGGCAAGGCAAGCGGAATCCTCCCTCCAGCGTTCGCAGCAGCGAAAAATGGGTGTAGTACTTGTTGCTGCTCAGGCCGTGCGGTCCGTAGTTCGTGTCCACGATCAACAGTACCTGGTTGAGGTTGGGCACGAAGCTGTAGTCGTTCTCATCCCACCAAACCACAATGGCATTACGGCCATGCTGCCACACGGGAGAGCGATGGATGGCTTTTACCAGGGTTCTGAGGGTCAGGTCGCCGACGTAAATCAGGGCGGGGTTCAGGCCTGCCTGCGAGCCATCGTCCACCGGGTCAAACGCGCACTGCGAACCGCCGTTCCCACGCCCGTGCTGGTCGGTGCACTGGTTCGGGACGATGATCGAGAAGTTCGGGAGGTGGCCCGAAGCCAAGTCATCGTAGAGTCCGTTGTCGCCTTCGAAGCCCACAACGTTCGCGAGACTGTTGTGCCGATCGTGACCGTCCTGGACGCTCTTGAAATACACAAACGGGTTGTGTTTCGCGGCGTACAGTTTGAGAAGAGCGGAAGCGCCGCCGATGGAGTCCGGTGGCGGCGTGACATCGGTGAACCAGCCGTCACTGTAATCGATGCCGTCGGCTCCGGTCGGGGGCAGGCTCTCCTGATAACTCTTCCAGCGAAGGCCGCGCTCCGCCAGTTGATCCCCGATCATCTTGCCGACGGTGTGGGCGGCAGCAAGTCCGCTGCCGTCAATGTCAATCAAGCCCGGGGGACAGGGATCCGCGGTCGACGGATCGGGACATTCGTTGGTCAGATCGACTGGCGGCGTGGCGGCGTCCATGCCCTCGCCTGCGATCGGACAAACATTGGGGCTCGCCGGAAAATCCGTGGTGGTGAACCCAGACATGATGTTCGGAGTGCAGTTGGCGTTGTGCCAGTCGGGTCCGTTGTCGCTGCGCACGCCGAAGTTCGATCCGCCTACGACTTCCAGGTAGTTCGTGCTGCTGGGATGCCCGATGGCGAAGTAGTTGGTCGCAGAATTGGCCGATTTCGCATACTGGTTCGCGAATGGCGCCGCTGGGTTCCCGACAATCTGGCTGTAACCATGGTTCTCCATCATGATGACGAACACATGGTCTAGACTTGCCACGCCTTTAGGAACCGGCCCTTCCTGGGCTGCCACAGCACAGCCGAGTGCAACAAGCATGCCGAGAGTCAATGCAATTCTTCTCATAAGTTTTTCTCCAAAATTTTCCCCAGAGTGTGTTCTGTCCTGAGCTGGAAAGACGGAGCCTGGACAGGCGCCGGCTAGGACATGGAAAGGTTGTGCAAACGCTCTTGAGAAGCTAGCGGGGAAGTATTACGCGGCGGTTACTGAAAAATGAACATTTCGTGAATTTGGCGAGCAAGCCCACGGTTGCAAGCCATCCCTGTCACCTTTACTATCGCCTTAGCGTGTCCACTCCCAGAAACAACCCTGATCCTGACCATGAGCGGCTGGTCTCGGGATCTCCGGTCGGCGACGATTCGTCATTTGAGCTGAAGCTTCGCCCGCAGCGACTCGCGGAATTCATCGGACAAAAGAAAGTCAAAGAAAACCTGGCCGTCGCCATCGAGGCTGCCCGTTCCCGCGGCGAAGCCATGGATCACGTACTGCTCTACGGACCGCCGGGCTTGGGCAAGACGACGCTGGCCAACATCATCGCCAACGAACTTGGCGTGCACTTTCAGCCGACCGCCGCCCCTCTGCTGCAGATCAAGGGCGACCTGACCGCCATCATCACGAACCTGCAGGACAAGCAGGTCCTCTTCATCGACGAAATCCACCGCCTGCAGCCGGTTCTCGAGGAGTTGCTCTACTCGGCGCTGGAGGACTACAAACTTGACATCATCATCGGGCAGGGCCCGTCCGCCCGCACCCACACGCTTGAAGTGAAGCCTTTCACGTTCGTCGGGGCCACGACACGCGCCGGACTGATCTCCGCTCCTCTGCGCGCGCGTTTTGGAATCGTCCTACGACTCGAGTTCTACACGCCAGCAGACTTGCAGGTGATCGTCGAGCGATCCGCTGAAATTCTTGGAGTGGCGATTGATGACGCTGGCGCAAAAGAAATCGCCAGCCGCTCTCGTGGCACGCCGCGCATTGCCAACCGACTGCTGCGCCGGGTGCGCGATTATGCCCAAGTCCGCGGCGCCGGAAGAATTGACGAGCCGACCGCCCAAGCCGCGCTCGGAATGCTCGAAGTCGATCAGTACGGATTCGATGAAGTCGACCGCCGCCTACTGTTGACGATCATCGAGAAATATCAAGGTGGGCCCGTCGGGGTAAACACCCTGGCTGCAGTCCTCGCCGAAGAGCCGGACGCTATTGAAGAAATCTACGAACCCTTCCTCATGCAGATCGGCTTTCTCAATCGCACGCCGCGTGGCCGCGTGGCCACGCAGTTAGCGTACGAGTATTTCGGCATCACGCCCAGTCGCCGCCAGGCTTCGCTGTTTTGAACTGCACTTCGGGATCAATCGAAATCGATCTGCGTGTCAGAGACATAACCCTTCGCGATCCGATCCCACTTGGCGTTTCCGTCGATGATGTCGCCCGAGAGGGTCTGGTCCAGCACCTGCACGGCCGATCCGGTCAGAGGCAGCCAGGAAACGACAGGATAACTGCGTCCCGGTCCCGCGTAAACCGGCACGCTGGCCGCGTTCGTCTTTGCCGGCCCAGTCTGTTTCTTTTGTCCCGGCGCCCACCACAGGAACGAATCGGCGGTTCCCTGCAAATCGTCCCCTGTCTGGGGCATGTCGTAGCGGCCCAGGAAGCCGCGGTAGATTCCCATCTGCTTTCCCTTGGTGTAAGTCGTTCCCATGTAGGTCCAGGTGTAGGAATCCGGTTTGCCGCTGATCCCCGGCGCGTAAATCACGCAATAGAAGTCCTCGGGGCTGGCGAAAGGAGTAGGGATTTTGAAATGCTTGATGGTGTCGCGAAGGTAGATCTCAACGTCGTCGAGTTGGTCGATCGGCGCCTTCGCCGCCAGGGCAGCGGTGAACGGCGTAAATCCGACGAGGCCGCCGCCCGCATCGGTCGTGTTTCTGGCCCAAGTCCCCTTGTCGGGATGGTACGCGGAATATTGCGTAGTTTCCCAGCTCATGGCGGCGAGCAACCACTCCACCGGAATGTCAAACTTGTCGGCGATGGTTCGGGTTTTGATGACGAATTCAGGACCAACACCCGAAGCTTGTTCGGCCTCGTGGATCAGAGACTTCATGTGCACCTCGTGAGTTTTGTTGGATCTTCAGAAGGGGGACAACAGCCTACCACAGGTCGCTGCGCCGGGCTCGGCAATGCGAAGCCAAACCCGAAGACTCACGAATAAGCGATGTACCCCAGGTTGATCGTGGCGATGGTGCGCCCCGTACGGCGGAAAACGCCGATCCCCTCTCGCGAGCCATCTACGTTTGTGTTGCCCTCAATGGTCGTCAGGCCCACGCCCGCCACCTTCTCCACCAGTCCGACGTGACCGTGCTCCGTACCGGTCTTGATAACGAATACAAAGCCTGGCTGAACGATGCTTGGCGTAATATTCGCTTCTGCGCTGCTGATCCGCCGCACCCCCGCGCTCCCGGCACGACTCCACAAATCGAGCACACCCGCGTCCCGGATTGCCGGGTTCGTCGTTTTCAGCGCATTGGACGCCTGCAGGAAACACCAATACACAAATGCCGCGCACCACGCGAAGCTTCCGGCCGAGGGATCCAAGCCAACCGCCGTCAGGTATTGGTCGACACGCGGACCGCGGTTCGAACCAGGAGGCGCTTCCATGACCCCGACTTCTCCTCCGGCGATCTCAAGAACCTTGCTCAACAGAATGCTGGGCGGGGTTGCGTTCGACGGGGTCGATGCGGCTCCGAACAATGCTCCCCACGTCATCGGTCCGACCATGCCATCAACCGTCAACGGTGCGCCGTTGACATCGGTGAAACGCGCTTGAAAGAGTTCGATCGCATCCTGCGTCTGGATTCCGTAAGTACCATCTTCCTGAACCGGTCCGCATCCCACTTGGTTGATGCGATGCTGAACCGCGAGCACCGCGGAGCCTTGCGCGCCGGCGCGCAGAACCGTGCCTGCAAATAGGTTCGGAGTGGTGGGAGTTCCCATGAGCCACCTCCACACAGATTGGGGTCTGGGTCGTACTCGGTCCCACGGGGAAGGGCTACAGTCTATGCAATGGGAGCAGCGTGGTCAATCGCGTTTGGTGGAAAATCGGCGAGTCCCCCCACGGGACTCTGCCTTGCCGCGCCTCTGTTCGGTTACTGGAACAACATTCTTTTCGTGTTTTGTAGTGACCGTCTATGGTGTATCTTGCTTGATTCCATTTGTGGCCCCTTTTGCGGGAGCGGTGAGGGCGTGTGCGGTCGAGCCAGGGTCTTAGTCTTCGGTATCAGAAGAAGTTGAAATTTCGCGCGGCCTGCGCAGCATTTGTGGCGGTGGCAATGTCCGCCTGGGCCTTACCTGCGCCACAGGATCGGTCATCCACGTCTCCAGCGCAGCAAGTTCCTTCGCCCGCGAACGTCGCCCCTCGCGATGCGCAGGTCCAGCCCGGCAAGTCTCCAGTCGCTCTTCCCACGCTCACCATCCCGCGTCTTTCGCGTGGGCCTTCCCTCGAGGATTTCCTCGGCATGGAGCCGAAGGGAGAGATCGCGCAACAGATGGCCAAGGTTACCGGCTTCACCCAGCGCAATCCTCACGACGGCGAACCGGTCACCGAATCCACGGAAGCCTACCTCGGCTATGACCAGAAGAACCTCTTCGTCGCCTTCATCTGTTTTGACGATCCGGCGAAGGTGCGCGCTCGTATGTCGCGCCGTGAAGATATCTACGACGACGATCAGGTGGAAGTCATTCTTGACACCTTCCACGATCGCCGCCGCGCCTATGCCTTCCAGACGACACCCCTCGGCGTGCAATGGGACGCCATCTGGACCGAAGCTTCGCGCGAAGAAGAAACCCAGAGCCACTTCGACACTTCCTTCGACACCGTCTGGAACTCGCGCGGCAAGGTCACCAGCCGCGGCTTCGTCGTCCTGATGGAGATCCCCTTCAAGAGCCTGCGCTTTCCGGCAAGCGCGACGCAGGAGTGGGGAATCATTCTCTATCGCGGGATCAACCGCAAGACCGAAGATTCCTTCTGGCCGTACGTAACATTCAAAGTCGAAGGGCGTCTCGGTCAGGCCGCCACGCTCAAAGGTCTCGAAGGAATTTCTCCCGGCCATAGCATCGAACTCATCCCCTACGGACTCATGAGGGGTTTCCGCGCGCTCGATACTCGCGACCCTGCCAACCCATATTTTCAGAAAGCCACTGCCCAGGGCGCTCCCGGCATGGACGCCAAGTTCGTCCTGCGCGATCACTTCACCATCGACGTCACGGCGCATCCCGACTTCAGCCAGGTCGAGTCCGAAGATCCGCAGATCACGGTCAACCAACGCTATGCCGTCTACTTTCCTGAGAAGCGTCCGTTCTTTCTCGAGAACGAGGACTTCTTCCGCACGCCGATGAATCTGTTCTTCACTCGCAACATAGGCGATCCATCGGCTGGAATTCGGCTCACCGGAAAAGACGGCCCCTGGTCCGTCGGCGTCATGAGTGCCGACGACCGCAGTCCCGGCCTCGCCTTGCCCGACTACTTTCCCCTATCTGGAACGCGCTCGTACTTTACGATCGCTCGCCTGAGCCGCGACATCGCGCGCCAGTCGAGCGTCGGCGTTCTCTATACCGACTGGGAATGCCCCACCACCGGTGAGCACAACCGCATCGGCGGCGTCGACACGCGAATCAAATTCACTCCCAACTGGACTCTCGACGGCCAGGCGGTCACCAGCTCCAGCGACATCTCAGGCAACTTCTTCGCCTCGACGTATTCATCCAACAACTGCGAAGCCAACGCCTTTCCCTTCAGCTCCGGCAACCAGGGCAACGGCAATCACTATGCCGGCCCCGCCGAACGCCTCCAGCTTCATCACGATAGCCTGCACCTCACCTACGACGCTCTTTACAACGACATCAGTCCGGGCTTCGTCTCCATCCCCGGCTTCATCAATCGCGTGGACATTCGCGAGCTCAAGCAGGAAGTCGATTACCGCTTCAGGCCCCGGCATGGCTGGATCGTCGACTGGGGTCCCACAGTTCAGACGCGGCATGACTTCGATCACACCGGACTGCGTCTCGACACTGACTACACGTCTTATCTGGCCATCCACGGCCGCGGACAGACCGTCTTCTACTTCTTCCCGTATGAAGAAACCCGGGAGCGGCTGCGCCCTCAGGATTTCTGCTTCTACGGATACTGTTACGCCACGCCGCTGCCCAATCAGGACTACCACGAGCACCAGAGCGGAGCTTCCCTGCAGACCGGCTACTTCAAGAAAGCGACGCTCTCCGCCAGCTATTTCTGGGGAGACGGCGTGAACTTCGTCGCCCTGCCTGCGGCGACTCCCTCGCCCTACAACGAACCATTCGTGGCGCGTCTTGATATCGCCAATGCTTCGCTGACCATCCGCCCCGTCAAGCCCTTGAAGATCGAGAACACCTATCTGTTCGAACGCCTGCGAGCACCCGACGCCGCATTTCTTCTCGCCCGCGCGCAATTCCCCACCGCCAGACGCGGCATCTTCAACGACCACATTCTGCGCAGCAAGTGGAACTGGCAGTTCACGCCGCAGCTTTCGGTCCGCCTGATCCTGCAGTACAACGCGCTGCTAGCCGGAAGCCCGGGCGTCGGATCGCCCTACACTTACCTACAGACGGGACGCCAGTTCAATGCCGACTTCCTGATCACCTACCTGATCCATCCGGGCACGGCCGTCTACGTCGGATACAACAGCGACCTGCAGAACCCGGCCGCACGCGGCTATTTCAATGACAGCCGCCAGTTCTTCGTGAAGGTCAGCTATTTGTTTCGCTTCTAGAGATTCGCCTTGGTATGAAGATGGTGGGTAGTGGGTAGCGCAGCGCTTTAGCGCTGCGATGAGTTTCGATTCGCGATGCGGCTTCAGCCGCCGGGGTGCCTCTGCTCTGCCAGCTGGAGTCCTCCGCCAACATCACGGGAGACGTATTGATAACAATCGATTTAGAACGAGAATTCTTGACTGAGGACTGACGCCTGACGCCCGCCGCCTGTCGTTTGCTGAATCCTGTGGAAATCCGATAGAATCTAAAGATTCGAATCGAGGTTGGAACCACATGAAGGCAGCTATTCATCCCGCTTATCACGAAGTCCGCGTGCACTGCGCCTGCGGCAATACCTTTACGACCCGCTCGACCCATAAGGGCGACATCGGCGTTGAAATCTGCTCGAACTGCCATCCGTTCTTTACCGGCAAGCAGAAACTGATGGACACCGCCGGCCGTGTCGAGCGCTTCCGCCGCAAGTACGCCAAGGTCGAAACGGCGAAGAAGTAAGCCGCGGATTTACGCGATCTCCAAATTCAGCCCTCGCCGAAAGCGGGGGCTTTTGCTTGAGTTGGACGACTGTTGTGTCGATCTAGCCGGCGACTAGAATGAACCGGGAAGGGCACGACTTAAGTCGTGCCAAATGGGGCGCCAGCATTGGTGGTGGCTTCAGCCGCTGAGGGCCCCAAGACGCTGAGCTGCATGCGTAAAGTCTGGGACAACTCGGGCACGAACGGTGCGAACACTAGCCCCGAAAGTGTGTCCCTGAAGCCCGTCCCCTCTACGCTCCAGATCGGCTCCGTCACGATCTCGCCCGCCACGGTCCTGGCTCCCATGGCCGGAGTCACCGATACCGTCTTCCGCCGTTTCATTCGCAATCTCGGTGGATGCGGCCTCATCATGACCGAGTTCACCTCGGCCGACGGCGTCCTGCGCAAGAAAGATCAGAAGGCCAAGCGCTACCTGCACTTCTACGAAGACGAGCACCCCATCTCCGCCCAACTCTTCGGCAGCGATCCCAAGGTCATGGCCGAAGCCGCGAAGATGGTGGAAGGCCTCGGCTTCGATCTCGTAGATCTCAACCTCGGCTGCCCCGCCAAGAAAGTCGTGAAGTGCAACGGAGGCTCCGGCCTTCTCCGCGACCTGCCCGCGATCGGCAAGATTTTCGAATCGGTTCGCGCCGCCGTGAAGATTCCCTTCACCGTGAAGTTCCGCGCCGGATGGAACGACGAAGAGATCGTCTGCGTGGAACTGGCGAAGATGGCCGAGAGCTGTGGACTCGCAGCCGTCGCACTGCATGCCCGCACGCGCGAAATGGGTTATAGCGGGAACGCCCGCTGGGAATGGATCGCCGCCGTCAAGGATGCCGTGAAGATCCCGGTCATCGGCAACGGCGACGTCCGCACGCCAGAGGACGCCTGCGCCATGATCACGCAAACCGGCTGCGACGCGGTCATGATCGGCCGCATGGCGCCCAGCAATCCGTGGATCTTCCGCCAGATTGAGCAATACAGCCAGGCGATGGCCGATAGCCCGGTCCAGCCTTGTCATCCTGAGGAGCCGTTCTCTGGCGACGAAGGACCAATGCAATCTGCCCTCAGTGCCCGACCTGCCGACGCGGGCACCGCGCTCTATGACCACCCTACCGAGGCCGACCGCTACCAGATGATCCGTACCTACTTTCAGATGCTGATCGAAGAAGAACTCCCCGATGCCATCGGCAAGATGAAGCAGTTCGCGTCGTGGTTCACCCACGGTGTTCCAGGCGGCGCCTCTCTGCGCAAAGCCATCTACGAATCAAAAAGCGCCCCAGAAGTCCTGGGGCGCGTAGAGGATTTCTTCGAAGCCCGCCTTGGCGCCGAAACTGCTGTCGGCCGAAGAGGCTGAAGTCACCGCTGATTTCTTCAGGCTTCACCCAATGATCACCACCTCCAGCCGAAGTTCGGGATGGATCAGGCTGCACAGCCAGTACTCATCGTCGAAGTAGTCGATGTAGTAATCATCGGCGTCGTACGACCACGCCGCAGGCCAGGGATTGACGATCTCAAACACATATCCGCTGTAGTGGAATTGAGGCCGGCCCTCGAACACCTGCATGCGGCCCGGATGGAAACGGTGCTCACGCCCGAAGTGCGCATGGAAATCGTGGTCTGAAACGCGCCGCTGATTGCCCTCATGCGGCCGCGCCCCTCCGTTTACCGGCTGCTGCGCCTGGCCGCGACGCTCCTGCTCCCGATTCTGCTTCTCCGTCTGCTGTTGTTCTTTCTCTTGTTGCTTCATCTCGTGTTGCTGCTCTTTTTCCTGCTGCTTCATCTGACGTTCGTTCTGCTGCTGTTGTTCTTTCTCCTGTTGTTTCATCGGATGTTCGTCTGTCCGAGGCTGCTCCTGCCGGTCCTTCGGCGCTTCCTGATTCTTGCGGTCTTCGGGCCGCGGCTGTGCCCTGCGATTTTCCGCCGGCTGGGGTTCCTGCTTGTCGTCCTTGTGCTCGTCCTGCGCGAGCGCCGTCATAGCCGTCCCCAACATCAGCGCTGCACATATTCCGCCCACGACAAAAAGTCTCTTCATGCGATCCTCCACTCGTGAACTATGTTTCGAAGGCCTGCTCCACGCGGCTAGACCGCGTGTGTGGGCCGTAATCCAGATGCGAATGTGAGGATGTCTGTTGCCGAAAAGTGAACGGCGATCAGGGATCCAGGGAGAATCCCTAGGGGAGAAGCTTCATGATGCGCCCGGTCCGACGGTAGCTCGAATGATGTGCGCCAGGCGGTTCGCGCGCGTCGTCGCGCTGGTACAGTTATTTCAGGCTGGGCTGCTCCCAGCAGAGGTGTCGCCATGTCGCGGAGTTCTACGACATGGCGCAACACATCAAGAAAATAAAATGAGAAAGACAGTACCTACTTCTTCGGCGCTTCTTCTTTCGCGGCGGCCTTCTTCACTTCCACCGGCCCGCCGTCATCCCCGGCGCTCCATGTCCCAGACAGCTTGTCCTCGGCCAGCTTCACCGTAATCGTCCCGGTCGCTCCACCCGCGTCGAATTCGAGCGTTACGTCCTCGCCCTTGTGGGAGCCGTTCGTGATGGCAAAATCCCCGTGCGACGACCGGATCATCCCCGTCAGCACGCCATCTTTCTCGGTTAAATCGAGCGCGACCGTGATGACCTCTTCCGCCCGGTTCTTGGCCGTGCCTTCGTAGTGGCCGGTCAACGACGACTTCGACCCGCTCTTCTGTCCGAACGCAACCGCGCACAAAACGAACGTCACAACCAACGCCGCCATGACATAGCCCAACCGATTCTGGGACTTCCTCATTCCGCCTCCTTGGCAACCATCTTTCCCGATTCATCTTTCTCGATGTACGCCCACGGCATCTTCGGATCGTGAGTGAACACCGTCAACCATCGCTCGGGCAACGCCCGAGCATAATACTCCTTCTTGCTGGCGATCGTATCCAGCGGATACAAATCGAACCCCATCCCCCAGGTCACATCAATGTGCGCCGCAGTCGGCATTAGATCGGAAATGTAACAAGCCGTCGGCGTGTGGATACCCTGAGGTTGCCCCACCCTTGTCGCGTCCTGTGCGACAGGGTGGGGATTTTGACTTCCCGTGATCACTATCCCCTGCATCCAAGCCGTGTGCCCGCGGAACGTCCGCACCGAAATCCCCGGCACTATCTCTTCGCCACCCTTGAGCAGAGTCATCCGCCCGCTCGCGACCAAGGGATCATAATTCTCCGGGATGTAGCTGATCGCATCACGCTCGCTCGGCTTCCGCGCATACTGCCACTCGCCCTCGGGCGCGTAATACTTCGCACGCGGAAACGTCGGGACAATCTTCCCATTCTTGTCGCGCACCGTATTCCATCCGCAATGATCGAAGTGCAGATGCGAATTGATGACGATATCGATATCCTCTGGCGCGATCCCAGCCGCCGAGAGATTGTCGAGCAACTTTGCAGGCTGCCCATAAAACTTGCGCATGCGATCCGACAGCTTGTTGCCCATCCCGGTCTCGATGAGCACGGTCTGCTTACCGGTGCGCACCACGAGCGAGTTCAGCCCGGTCGTCACATAGTTCCGCTCGTCCGCCTCCATCTTGCGCGACCACATGATCTTCGGAATCACCCCGAAGAACGCCCCGCCATCCAGCGGATACGTCCCATCCGACACAACCGTGAGTTCGAAGTCCCCCAGCGAGAGCCGATGCATAGTCTTCCAGTGTGCCACAGGCAATCGCTTCGCACCCAGGGCGGAGCATCTAGAGCCGCGCAAAGCCGCGGCCTGAGACTTTTTCAGTGCGACGGCATCTAATCGTTATCAGTTGGTTAATAGCCTGTCGGATCAATCGGAGAAACATGATCACTATTCGTCCCGCCAACGAGCGTGGTGGAGGAAACCACGGTTGGCTCAACACTAAACACACCTTCAGCTTCTCGGATTACTGGGACCCGAAGTGGATGGGATTTCGCTCGCTGCGCGTCATCAACGAGGACCGCGTCGCCCCCAACACCGGATTCCCGGCGCATCCGCATCGCGACATGGAAATTATTACCTATGTTCTCGCCGGCAAGCTTGAACACAAAGATAGTCTCGGAACCGGATCCGTGATTCTTCCCGGCGACGGACAGCGCATGACCGCCGGATCAGGCATACGCCACAGTGAATTCAATCCGTCGACCACGGAGCCAGTGCACTTCTTGCAAATCTGGATTCAGCCGGAGAAAGCTGCGTTGCCGCCGAGCTACGAGCAGAAGTCCTTTCCGGAAGAAGAAAAGCGCGGCAAGCTGCGCCTGATCGCCTCGCGCGATGCGAGCCACGGATCGGTGAAGATCAACCAGGACGCGAAGCTATACGTCACGCTGCTGAAGCCCGGAGAAGAAGTGAACCACGACCTGGCCGAAGGCCGTTCCGCGTGGCTGCAAGTCGTGCACGGCGCCGTAGAGTTGAACGGCCAGAAGTTGATTCAAGGCGATGGCGCCGCCATCAGCGATGAACGGAAGCTATCCATCAAAGGCATTGAAGATGCCGAAGTCCTATTGTTCGACCTCGCGTGATCGTTCACCACGGAGACACTGAGTCCCGGAGAAACCATTTTGGTCTCCTCCGTGTCTCTGTGCCTCCGTGGTAATTACCGTCTCGATTTCGTAGGTTCCTTGTCGCCGACGCGCTTGCTGACTGCGAACGTCATCTTGCCGGTCTTCTTGTCGGCATCGACAACCACGTGATCGCCGTGCAGCACTTCGCCGTCAAGTATCTTCATCGCCAGCGAATCCTGCACCAGCTTCTGGATTGCCCGCTTCAGCGGACGCGCTCCGAAATTCGGATCGTATCCTTGCGTGAAGAGCAGGTCTTTCGCTGCGTCCGTCAGTTCGAGCGAGATCTTGCGATCCGCCAGCAACCGCCGAACGTCCTCCAGCCGCAACTCGATGATCTTGACGAGCTGATCCTTGCCCAACGGACGGAACACGATGATGTCATCCACGCGGTTCAGGAACTCGGGCTTGAAGTGCGCGTGCAGTTGGTTCATCACTTGTTGAGAGGCCTTGTCGAACTCCTCATCCGAGCGCAGCCCTTCGGCTTGCAGGAACGCCGACCCGATGTTCGACGTCATGATGATGATCGTATTCTTGAAGTCGACCGCGCGGCCCTTGCCGTCGGTCAGGCGGCCGTCGTCCATCATTTGCAAGAGGACGTTGAATACATCCGGATGCGCCTTCTCGATCTCATCAAACAATACGACCGCATACGGGCGACGACGCACCTGCTCGGTCAGCTGCCCGCCTTCTTCATAACCCACATATCCCGGAGGCGCGCCGATCAGCCGCGCCACGGAGTGCTTCTCCATGTACTCGGACATATCGATGCGCAGCATGGCGTGCTCGTCGTCGAATAGGAACTCGGCGAGAGCGCGCGCCAGTTCGGTTTTGCCCACGCCCGTTGGTCCGAGAAAGATGAATGAGCCGATCGGACGCTTGGGATCGCTCAGGCCGGCACGCGAACGGCGAATCGCATTGGCGACGCGCTCCAGCGCCGGATCTTGCCCGACCACGCGCTGCCGCAGACGCTCTTCCATCGTGACCAGCTTCTTGACCTCGCCCTCAAGCATCTTGGCGACGGGAATTCCGGTCCACTTCGAGACCACGCGCGCAATGTCTTCTTCGTCGACTTCTTCCTTCAGCATGCGCTGGCCCGACTTGCCGTCGAGATTGGCGGTGAGCTTCGTCAGTTCTGCCTGTAGGCGAGGAACTTCGCCGTACTGAATCTCGGACGCACGGTTGTAGTCGCCCTTGCGCACCGCCGCCTGCTCGTCGAGCTTGAGTTGCTCGATCTTCTCCTTGAGGGTGCGCGTCTTGCCGATCGCGTCCTTCTCCTTCTTCCAGTTCGCCTTCAGCGCGTTCGACTTCTCGCGGATCTCGGCAAGCTCCTTCTCAATCACGGCGAGACGCTCGCGCGAGTTCGCGTCATCTTCCTTTTTGAGCGCTTGCTTCTCGATCTCGAGCTGCGTGGCGCGGCGCTCGAGCTGGTCGATGTCGGTCGGAAGCGAATCGATCTGAATGCGCAGCGAGGCCGCGGCTTCGTCGATCAGATCGATGGCCTTGTCCGGCAGGAAGCGATCAGAGATGTAGCGGTGCGACAAGGTCGCCGCCGAGACGATGGCCGAGTCCTTGATGCGCACGCCGTGATGGACTTCGTATTTCTCTTTCAGGCCGCGCAGGATCGCAATCGTGTCTTCGACGTTCGGTTCGCCGACGAAGACGATCTGGAAGCGGCGTTCGAGAGCCGCGTCCTTCTCGATATATTTGCGGTACTCGTTCAGCGTGGTTGCGCCGATCGCGCGCAGCTCTCCGCGAGCCAGCGCCGGCTTCAGCATGTTCGAAGCGTCAATCGCGCCTTCCGCTGCACCGGCTCCGACCAGCGTGTGTAGCTCGTCGATGAACAGAACGATCTGTCCTTGCGAGTCTTCGATTTCCTTGAGCACCGCTTTGAGGCGGTCCTCGAACTCGCCGCGGTATTTTGCACCGGCGAGCATCGCTCCCAGGTCGAGCGCGACGACGCGCTTGTTTTTCAGCACTTCCGGAACGTCGCCCGAGATGATGCGCTGCGCCAGGCCTTCAACAATGGCGGTCTTGCCCACGCCCGGTTCGCCGATCAGCACGGGATTGTTTTTCGTGCGTCGCGAGAGAACCTGCACGACGCGGCGAATTTCTTCATCGCGCCCAATGACCGGATCGAGCTTGCCGCGGCGCGCCTGCTCGGTCAGGTCGCGCGCATAACGCTCCAGCGCCTGGTACTTCGCTTCAGGATTCTGGTCGGTAACTTTCTGCGATCCACGCACTGCGGTGAGCGCTTTCAGGATCGCATCGTAGCTGGCGCCGTGTTGCGCCAGGATCTGCTGCGCCTTGTCCCTCTTCAGGTGCGTGATCGCGAGCAGCAGATGCTCGGTCGAGACGTATTCGTCCTTGAAGTTCGCGGCTTCCTTGAAGGCCTGTTCCAGCAGCTTGCTGGTCTCGTTGGCCATCGTGGCCTGCGCGGATTCACCCGATACTTTGGGCAGCTTGTCGATCTCGCCGTAGATCTCGTTCAGCACAGCCTGCGGGCCGATGCCGATCTTTTCGAGCACCGGCGGAACGATGCCTTCCTTGTCCTCAAGCAGAGCCGCGAGCAGATGCAGAGGCTGCAGCTCGGGATTGCCGTGCTCCGACGCAAGCTGGCTGGCGCGCTGGACGGCTTCCTGCGCCTTGACGGTGAATTTGTCCCAACGGATGGGCATAGATTGATTCCTGTGTCGATCTGCTAGTTTGTATTCAAAAAATGGGCTTCAGAGTCTGATGTCTTTCTGTTGCATGTTTCTGCGCGACCTTTGAGTTAACGACGCATTCTGCATTCTTGATCGCTTTTTCTCGCTTGCCGCGAGCAAATGCTCCGAGCTTTTGGGATTCGGGATCACTACTACTACATAGCTTGTCCTCAAATTCCTTCCAGAGCCTGAGAACCTCGTTTGCAAAGTCGACCGGCATTTGGTTTATATCTTTCGGCCCGTCTGGGCTCTGCAACTGCCTTGGCTTGGATCGATCTTGAGCATGCATGAGAAAGCTGTGAAGCGGTCCGCTCCAGTCATCGGTATAGCCATGGGGGCCGGATCTCAGTTTGACGCCCGCCCCGAGGAACTCGCTGCAGCCGTAATAGTTCCCCGTTGTCTCGTTAAGAAAGAATTCGAAAAGCGTACGCGCATGCAAGAAGGCCGAGTCCATCGCATAGTTCTGGACGTTATAGCCAGCGATGTTCAGTTGCAAGTCTGCTTGGATCCGCCATTCTGTCGCAGCGTGTAGCAGCCAATGCAGCTCATTGAACAAATGCGCATTTATGTATTCTTCCTTGCCCGCGTTGTCCAAAGGTGAAGTGTTTCTTCCCATAAGATCTTATTGCCTCGTTACATATGGTTGCTCAGTCGCCCGCGTCACCCCGGCGACCCGGCCTCCCGTCTCATGCCACGCGTGGCGCCACTGTCCTGCCGTGTGGCTTGACAGAACTGTCCGCGCATACAACCAGTTCCGGTTTGCCGTCTTGCGACATGTTCTCGACTATGTGGATCAATGCACCTGCCACCTCTTCCGCCTTACTGCCTGCCAAACACAACGAACACGTGATCTGGTTCATAGATAGACTCCTTGAGGAAAGATCCTCAAGTTTGCCTGAAGAATTAGGCCTGTCCACGGATACCTTGTCTCCCTAATTGCCGATGGCATTCTGAGCAAAGCGAATAACCAGTGCAATGGTGCCAGCGGCGGCGAAAGTACAGAGGTCCTTCGCTTCGCTCAGGATGACAAGACAATCTTAGCCGCCAAACAGGACGGGAGGCGGTCACCTCTACCGCCTCCCGTTGACCTCAGGGGCTAAAGCCCGCATGGTTGCTTGCCGCTGGTGGCACGACTGAAGTCGTGTCCTTCCCTGTTCTTGCTACTGTCAGCGAAAACCGAGTCGAGCTTCGCTCGACCGGACGGGCGAGGCGCCCGTCCCCACACGGTTCTTACTGACCACTGATCACTGGCTACTGCCTTACGCGGCCTTGCCTGGGCCCTTGCCTTCGATCTGCTTCTCGCTGCCGATGTTGACCTTGATCTGCTTTGCCTTCGCTTCGGCCTTCTTGGGCAACGCGATCTTCAGGACGCCCTTGTCGTAGTTCGCCGAGACGTTCTCGGTGTCGACGGTCTGGGGCAGAGTGAAGGTGCGGGTGAAGCTGCCATACTGACGCTCCACGCGGCGGTAGTTCTCTTCTTTCTCTTCCTTTTCGATCTTGCGCTCGCCGTGCACGGTGAGGGTGTTGTTCTCCACGCGAACGTCAATGTCCTTCTCTTCGATTCCGGGCACTTCGATCTTCAGCGTGACCTTGTGCTCGTCCTCGTAGACATCGACGGCGGGCGCAAAGGTGCTGGTGGTAAGGGACTCATCCCGGCCGGCATCATTGAAGGACTCGCGGAACAAACGGTTCATGCGGCCCTGCAAGGTGGCGAACTCACGGAACGGCTCCCAACGGGTTAATACGGTCATGACTCAATCCTCCTTCGGATATTGGGTGTTAACTCAGGATTTCTGATTCTGTGACCGGCTTGGGCGGCTGGCCTCTGGCTGCGGTCACTTCATTAGACGCGTAGTGACTACAAAAGAAGCATAAAATATGAGTGTCTTATTGTCAATATATTAATAGGCTTATTTGTCTTCAGCTTACATGAGATATCAGGCACTTCAGGTAGGCCGTTTCGGGTACGTTCAGCAGGACGGGGTGGTCCTGGGCCTGTCCTCGGACCTCGAGAAGGCGCAGCGTGCGGTGGGCGTCGAGGGCAGCCGAGCCCAGCATTTCGAGGAAGGCAATCGAGCTGACGTGGTAGGAACAGGAACAGGTCACAAGGATTCCGCCGGGACGGAGCATCTTCAGGGCTCGAAGATTGAGTTCCTTGTAGCCGCGGAGCGCGGAATCGAGGTCGCGCTTGGTCTTGGCGAAGGCGGGCGGGTCGAGCACGATCGTGTCGTACAGGTGGTTGGACGAGGAGTAGTCCTTGAGCAAGTCGAAGGCGTTTGCCTCGATCCACTCGATCTCGCGATGGTTAAGGGTGGCATTCTGATCGGCGACTTCCAGAGCCGGACGCGAACTGTCAACTCCAGTGACCTGAGAGCACTTCTGGGCAACGTGAAGCGCGAAGCCTCCCTGATAGCAGAAAACGTCGAGGGCCTCGCCATGGGCGTATCTGGCGGCGGCCGAGTAGTTCTCGCGCTGGTCGAGGAAGGCTCCGGTCTTCTGGCCTTCGAGGGCGTCGTACTGGAACTGCACTCCGTTCAAGGTCATGACCGTTGCCGTCTTCTCTCCGTGAAGCAGCCCGGAATTACGAGCCGGGAGGGTTTCGAGTTCCCGCACGCGCGCGTCGACCCGCTCGAACACAGACGCGGGCTTCAATTGCTCGACCAACTGTGAGACGACGGCTTCGCGGACTGGGCTGGCGTCCATCCCCTGAGTGAGAATCTGCAGCGAGAGAATGTCGTTGTAGCGGTCGACGATAAGTCCGGGCAGGAAGTCGGCTTCGCTGAACACGACGCGGTAGGCGTCGGTATCGCGGACGAGTTTCTCCCGATAGGTGATCGCCTCAGAGACGCGGCGACGCAGCAGCGCGGGGAAATCGGTAACGGAATCGCGCGAGATCATGCGGATCGCGATCTGAGAGGAACTTGAGTAGAGCGCAGTGCCGAGCGGCTTTCCGCGCTGGTCGGTCACGGTAACGAGCGAACCTGGAGGAACGTCATTGGCGGCAGCGACGTCGGACTTATAGACCCAGACGTGACCAGCTTTCAGGCGGGCGGCGCCGCGCGATGAAACCTTCACCTCTGCAAAAACCAGCAATCGAGAACTCGAGGACATGCACACATGGTAACGCTTGGGGATAACGAGCAAGTTCCTGTGCCGAGGTTGGCCTCCTAGTTTCATTCCGGGACAAGTGATTTTCACTCGGGGCGAACCGGAAGTATCTCCCTTATGGTTTTTGGAGTCGGTAGTGCTCGGAAGACTCCCGCCGAGAGCTGGCTATAGCCCGAGGTTCGAATCCTCTAATTTCCCGGCCCAGGAGTCTTCATGTTGCGCTTACACGGTCCTGTTCGTCCCCGCCAGATCCGGCGGAGTCATTTGCTGGTGGCGGTTTGTCTATGTCTCTTCTTCGTTTGCACTCCTTCGCTGTTGTGCATCCCGCCAGCTGTAGTGTTCAACGGAGTCGCGGTGGTGTTTGGCACGGGGAGCGCGACCCTGAATCATCCCAAAGGAGTCGTTGTCGACGGCGCCGGAAACGTGTACATCGCCGATACCGCGGACAGTCAGATCGTCAAGGTGACGCCTGCGGGCAGCGCCTCTGCCTTGGTCATTACCGGATTGACCACTGGGCTGAGCGGGCCTGAGGGTCTTGCCCTCGACGGTTCCGGCAATCTCTACGTGGCCGACGCTGGCAACAGCCGAGTCGTTCAGTTGACCTCGGCAGGTGCCGGATCTGTGGTCGAACTTGGTGGCATCACCCTCTCTTCCGCGAGAGGCGTGGCCATCGATGCCTCGGGCAATCTCTACATTGCAGATACCGGAAACAACCGCATCGTGAAGCTGCCATCGGGCGGCGCGGCGGCGGCTCTGAATATCACCGGCTTAGGAACCGCTCTGAATGCTCCCGTCGGACTCAGCGTTGACATACCGGGAAATCTCTACATCGCTGACTCAAGCAACAACCGCATCGTCAAGGTCACCACCGGAGCTGCAGGTTCCGTCGTGAGCATCTCGGGACTGGGAACTGCCCTCAGCGCTCCCACGGGGGTTGCGGTGGATTTCTTTTCGAATCTCTACATCGCCGACGCCGGCAACAACCGGGTCGTGCAGGTGGCTTCGGGCGGAGCCGGGTCCGTGGCGACCACAGGCAGCCTTACTCTAAACACCCCCCAGGCTGTGGCCCTGGACGTTTACGGACGCGTCTACATCGCCGATACCGCCAACAGTCGGATTGCTCTGCTGATGCCGTCGGCTGTCGGCTTTGGCGAGCTGCAGGTCGGGGCATCGTCGGGCACGTCACTAACACTTCCGTTCACCATTGGCGTTGCCGCCACTCTGGGCAGCGTGCAGGCGCTGACGGGGGGTGCCGCGAGCCTCGACTTCACGCTTGGCGCCGGTACGACCTGCACTAACGGTACGACCAACACCACATGCAACGTCGAAGTCACATTCCTGCCTCTTGCCGCTGGTCTGCGGCGCGGAGCGGTAGCTTTCTTCGACCAGAGTTCGGCACTCCTGGCGGTAGTCCCGATCTATGGCACCGGAGGCGCGCCGTTGGCCGCGCTCTCGCCGGGAACCGCAAGCACAGTCAGTACCGGCGGAGTGTCACTCAGTGCGCCATTCGCAGCGGCGATCGACGGCGCGGGCAACATCTACGTTGGCAACTACACGGGCAACAATGTGGTGAAAATTGCTGCCGGAGGAGGCAGTGCCTCAAGTGTGAACACGGGCACCTACGGGCTCAGTGAACCCGCCGGCGTCGTTGTCGATGGAGCCGGCACCCTCTATATTGCCGACTACGGACACAATCGGATTGTGCTGGTAAATTCGGCAGGGACCGCATCGCTACTCACAGTTACAGGCCTGAGCACAGGGATCAACCAGCCGGCAGCTTTAGCGATTGATGCAGCGGGGAATCTGTACATCGACGACTGGGGCAATAGCCGAATTGTCAAAGTCACGCCCACAGGCGCGGGAACTGTTGTGTCTACGGGGAGCTTTCCCCTCAGCAGTGGCGGGCCCACAGGGGTGGCAGTCGATCCCAGCGGCAACATCTATATCGCCGACCGCGTCGCCAACCGGATCGTGAAAGTAGCTTCGTCGGGCGCGGCTTCGATCGTCACGCTTGCTGGACTCACGCTGCTCACATCTCAAGGCGTAGCCGTCGACGGCAACGGCAATCTGTACATCGCGGATTCCACTCATCGCCGAATCATCGAGGTGACCGCTGCAGGTATTACTTCCGTTGTACAGACGCCAGGAATCACGCTTGCAACCAGCGTGTACGGCGTCACGGCGGATGCCAACGGGAACATCTTCGTTGCGGACTGGGGCAATAGCCGGATCGTGAAGGTCGATGTTTCAGGTGCTGCGTTAAGCTTCGCGAACACGTTCATCGGATCCACCAGTTCCGATAGCCCGCAGACCGCAACCGTAACCAACCTGGGCAATCAGGCGCTCACTTTCAGTGCCGACCCCAGCTATACGGCGAATTTCCCGGAGAATTCCGCGGACGCCAGTCTTTGCACGTCCAGCACGTCCCTGCAGCCGGGCGAAGTCTGCGATGTGTCGGTCCGATTCACACCGCAGTCCGCTGGAAGCCTTGGCACAAACGTGGTAGTGACCGACAATCACCTCAACGGAAGCAGCGCTACGCAGAATGTCGCCGTAAGCGGAACTGGTTTGAGCCCGATTACTCCGACCATCACATGGGCGCAACCTTCAGACATTACTTACGGCACAACTCTGAGCGGCGTTCTGATCGCCACGGCGAAGAACGGATCTACTACGGTTCCAGGCGTCTATGCCTACACGGCAACGCCGACGGGAGGAACGGCCAGCACGGTGACCGCCGCAACGGTTCTGGGGGCGGGCGACTACGCGCTCTCTGTCACCTTTAGCCCGACGGATGCCACAACCTACACATCCGCGACCGGCAGTGTGTCGCTCACCGTTGACAAGGTAGCGCCGGCTGTTGCGTTGGATTCGTCAGCCAATCCGGCGCTGGTGTCGACAAGCGTTACTTTTACGGCAACGGTTTCTTCCTCTGCAGGTACTCCCACGGGGTCTGTCAGCTTCTATAACGGGACGACGCTGCTGGGCTCAGGAACATTGGCCTCTGGCGTTGCCACGTACGCCTCGTCCAGCCTGGCATCCGGGACGCACTTGATCACCGCAGTCTACGCAGGCGATTCGAACTTCTCGTCGGTGACCAGTTCGGCGGTTTCGCAGGTGGTGTCCGATCTGACAGTCGCCATCGCCAGCGGAGGCTCCTCCACCGCGACCGTCGCCGCGGGAGGAACAGCCACCTACAACCTGGCCATCGCTCCTTCTGCGGGATCGACATTTCCGGCTACTGTGACTCTTTCTGCGACCGGAGCGCCGACGGGTTCAACGGTTACCATTACTCCCCAAACAATCCATGCAGGCGATCCGGCGTCGGCGGGTGCGGTGACCGTTACGATCCAGGTGCCCGCTGCCCGTGCGGCCGCTCGCAGATCCGGCACATGGGCGCTCGGCTTCTGGATTCCGATGTTCGGGCTGCTCGCTCTGCCCTTCGGAATCGAACGCCAGCGACTGTCTGGCAAGCGCATGCTGTTCGCGGTATTGCTCCTGATCGCACTGGCATCGGTAGCGACCATATCTGGGTGCGGAGGCACTCACCATACAACGCCCATCTCGCAGCCGACTAACTACACCATCACGGTAACGGCGACCTCGGGCGCTGTATCGCACTCAACAACCCTCACCCTGACGGTGCAGTGAGAGTGACAATGAATTCGTGATGGGCCAAACCATGACAGCCGCCGGACGCGCGTCTGACAACGATCGGATGGCGTCCGGCGGTGTGAACTCCCGCTCCTCGGAGCGGCATCCCCAAGCGACTTACCGTCCGATCAATTGCATCATCGGTTCTGGATAACGCAGGCCAGAGGCGGCTTCTGGCGGGAATGCCTCGTCAATCCGGCGCAGGTCAAGTTGAGATCCCTAGCTTGCGGCTTGTTCGGTGGCAGGTGCTGCCGGCTTGGCGTGCGATCCTGACGCGGCTTCGTAGCGGGCGAGATCCAGATCGGCGTGCAGGGAGTCCAGCACTACCATGGGGAGTTCGGTGCCGAAGCCGTCGAGTTCTTCTTCGCTCCAATTGCCGTTGAGGCGGGTGGATCCGGTGATGTCCTCAGGGAAGGCTTCGCGATAGTTGCCTTCACGGATGAGAATGTCGCCGATGAGGCGTCCGGTGTGGAGGTCGTAGACGCGGCGGCTGGCCTGTCCGCCGGCGTTGGTGAGGCAGAGCAAGACTTCGCCGTCAGTAGCGAATTCGGGGCGGTAGTACCATGCCTGGGGAGCGTCGATTTTGGGATGATGGCGCTTCGGCCGGTGAATGGTTTCCTTCTTCTCGACTAACTCTTCCTTCGGATCGAAGTAAAGGACCCGCTGGCAGGAGTCGCAGACGATGATCTCTTTGCCGGAGCGGACCTCGTTGTAGGTCTGCGGGCGCAGCATGACCTGGCAGGCCAGGCATTTGTGGTCGCGGACTTCAGAAATGCCGCTGCCGCGAAACTTCGAGACGCGCTCGTACTGGCGGAGGAGATCTTCGCGAACGCCGCCACGCAGTTGTTCGCGCTTTGCCCGGGCTTCGACGAGCAGTTTCTCGTCTTCGGCCGTGCGCTGGCGGGCCTGCTCTTTTTCCTTTTCGATTTCTGCGGTCTCTTCTTTAAGCTCGATCTGCGCGGCTTTAACCTCCTTGTCGCGCGTATCGGCGTTGACCATCAGCTCAAGAATCTTGTCTTCGTTCTCGGCGATGTCCTTTTCCGCAAACTGAATCTCGTGCAGAAGGGCCTTGTACTGTTCGTTGGTTTTTACGGCAAGCGACTGATCGCGATACTTGGAGATCTTCTCGCGGATGTCCTTAATGTTGGTTTCGTACTTGCGCCGGTTGGCCTCATCGGCCTTGACGGCGGCCTGGGCCTTGTCGAGTTGGGTTTTCGTTCCGGCCAACTTCTGCTCGATCGCGGCGACGCGCTTGGGAAGCTCGGCGACTTCGTCCTGCAGGCGGCGGATTTCCTTGTCAACGTCCTGCAGTTTGAGCAGATTTTCGATGTCAGGGAGCATTTCGAATGCAACAATTCTAGCATGCGGACGCGGGGCTAAAACGCTTCACCTCAGGGGATGGAGAGGACAGAGGGCTCCATTAGAGTTGGATTTATGCGCCGTGCAGTCGGGATGCGGCTCGATGTACACTCGTTCGTTCGCGTGTGGGGCGCGCTAACTACTCTTCCAGCGAGGTATTCAGTGAAACGAACGACTGCTCTTCTGCCCGGATTCTTGATGATTGTCCTTGTTTCCAGCTGGTTACCCGGTGCATCTGGCCAGACTTCCCCGACCAAGCCGCTCACGATCGAGTCTTTGTTCCAGCCGGGCGGTTTGGTTGGACGTGGTCCGGAGACAACCGAGTGGAGTCCCGACGGGACGAAGCTGTCGTTCGTGCAGCGCGATGAGAAGGGAGAAAAAGGCGAGCTGTGGTACGTGGACGCGGCCACCGGCGAGAAGAAAGTCCTGGTAAGCGCGGCCAAGCTGGCATCGCTTGATCCGGACGTGAATAAGGTCAAGAACGAGCGGGAGAAGGAGCGGCTGACGCGTTATCACGTGGCGGCGTACCTTTGGGCTCCGGACTCGAAACGTCTGTTGTTCGATTCCCAGGGTCAGCTCTGGCTCTACGACCTGGGAACGGAGACCGCCGTGCAGTTTACCTCGGCGAGCGATCCCAGCGGGGATCCGAAGTTCTCGCCCGACGGATCGCACATCGCTTACGTGCGCAAGCATAACCTCTACGCTCACGACACCAAGGGCGAGGGCGAGAAGCAGCTGACGAAAGATACCGGCGACAGCCTGTTCAACGGAGACATCGATTGGGTCTATGCCGAAGAGCTTGGCGTACGTAGCAATTACTTCTGGTCGCCCGACAGCAGAGAGATCGTATACCTGCACATGGATGAGACGAACGTGCCGACGTATCCGATCACGGACTGGATGCCGACGCATCCCACGCTCGATCAGGAGAAATATCCGAAGGTTGGCGACCCCAATCCCGTCGTGAAGCTCGGCGTCGTGGACGTGGATAAGGCGAAGACGAAGTGGATTACGCTTGGCGGCGAGGAAGAGTCCTACATCCCGCGATTTGGCTGGGTGCGCGAAGGCGTGATCTGGGCGGTCGTGCAGAATCGCGCACAAGACAAAATGGACGTGTACTTCATTGACGCGAGAAGCGGAAAGTCGAGGATCGTGTTCACCGAAAGCACGCCCGGCTCGTGGATGGATTTTGAAAACATCGACATTCCATTCCTGAAGAAATCGGGCGGCTTTCTGTGGCGAAGCTGGCGCGACGGCCACACGCACATCTACTTGTACAGCTTCGACAAAGACAATCCCCTGGCGGCAGAGGCGAAGCTGGAACGCCAGCTCGAAACGGGAGACTACGAGGTCCTGGGCATTCGCGGTGTGGACGAGGCGTCAGGGACCGTCTTCTTCGAAGCCAACAAGGATGATCCGCGGCAGGTGCATATCTATTCCGTGCAACTGGATGGGTCAGGATTGACGGCGCTCACCATGGAAGAAGGTACGCACCTCGCGCACTTCAGCGACGACGGCAAACATTACACGCAGATGTATTTCGGCCCGCAGGCAGCACCACGTCTGACGTTGTGCGCCGTGGGTGGGGCGTGCAATCCGGTGTGGGCTGGACATGATGAGATCGCCGACTATGGATTGCGGGCGCCGAAGTATCTGGAGTTTAAGGCCGATGACGATACGGTTTTGTACGGACAACTTCTGTTGCCTCCTGATGGAACCGTGAGCGGGAAGATTCCCGTGATCGTGGACATTTATGGCGGGCCGGCGGCGCAGATGGTGCGGAAGGCCACGCCCGACGCGTTCAGCGAAATTCTGGCGCGGAGAGGATTCGCCGTCTTCTCGGTCGACAACCGCGGAACTCCAGCGCGGGACCGGAAGTTTCAGGCCGCGATCCGCCATCAGTTTGGAGCCGTGGAGTTGAAGGATCAGCTCACGGCACTCGATCAGTTGCTCGGGCAATATCCGCAACTCGACAAGGACCGCGTCGGCATCTGGGGATGGTCGAACGGCGGGTCGATGACTCTCTATTCCATGACGCACTCGGATCGTTTCAAGGCCGGAGTCGCGGTAGCCCCGGTGACCAACCAGGCGAACTACGACTCCATTTACACCGAGCGCTATATGGGGCTGCTCCGAGACAACAAAGCCGGGTATGACGGTTCGGACATCACCAAAGCGGCCGACAAGCTGCACGGATCTCTGCTGCTGGTGCATGGCACGAGCGACGACAACGTGCACTTTCAGAATAGCATTCAGATGATCAATGCACTGATTGCCGCGGGGAAGCCGTTCCAGTTGATGGTGTATCCGAACAAGACGCACAGCATCTCGGGTCGAGACGCGCGGGTACATCTCTTCAATATGATCGTGGATCACTTTGAGCGAGAGCTGAAGTAGGGCAGTATCCAGTACCTAGTACCCAGTACTCGGAACTCGATACGGATTCGTGACGGCGCGAAATTCCTCTGAAGATTGAGTCCGGTCTTGACCTACTTGGCCTTGTCGGCCTTTTTGGCAGTGCCGTCCTTGGAAGTGCTCTCGGTTTTCTTCTCGTCCTTCTTGGATTCCTTCTCTTTGTGCCCGGAATCAGACGAGGCGTGCGACTTCTTCGCGTAATCGGTGACATACCAGCCGGAGCCTTTGAACTGAACGGCGGGCGCGGAGATGGTCTTTTCGACCGCGCCTCCGCATTCGGGGCACTTCTTCACCGGCTTATCGGAAAACTTCTGAATTTTTTCGAAGCGATGTCCGCACTTCTTGCACTGGTATTCGTAAAGTGGCATGAGTTTGAGACGGTTGCGAGGGACAACCTGAGTTCATCTCAATTTTAGGGGCAGAGGTTTGGCGGCGTCAATTTTGCGCGCTACTTCGATTGGAGCAGACGTTTGGGCGCAGTGTTGCGCCAGGCGGCCTCGATCGCGTTCGCCAAGACCTTTGGGTCCGCTGCCTTGAGGTGGACGCTGGTGGCGCCCTTGCGTCCCCAGGAGCCCTTCACGGGAGCGAAGGCGTCCGGGTAGTCCTTCGAGAAATAGTGCTGGTCTTCGGGCGACAGCTTGACCATGCCGCGGGTCTTGTCGGGATAACCGAGCGTAGCGAAGATCTTTCCGGCTACGCGAAAGTCGGGATGGTTCATGTGCTGGCGTTCTTCGGTTTCGGGGAGCGAAAGGGCGAGTTTGCGGAATTGGGCGGCAGTCATGGCAGGCTCCGAGGCCGGTACATTAGCACAACGAAAGACAGACATTAAAAGTTACGTGAACATACTCGATTGTCATCCTGAGCCGCAGGTTTTGCGGCGAAGGACCTGTGTACTCGTTTGCAGTGTCGATAATGCCGGCAGGGTTGCATCGGTCCTTCGGCGCAAAAGGCGCGCCTCAGTATGACAAGCCTAATCAAGTGCTCCGCCGGTGGTAGACTCCGGCCATGACCGATGAGAGCCTGGCGCGGCCCGCACTGTATCTGGTGGCCACGCCGATCGGGAACCTGGAGGACATCACGCTGCGGGCGCTGCGCGTACTGAAGGAAGTGGACGTGATCGCGTGCGAGGATACGCGTCAGACCCAGAAGCTGCTGAATCACTACGCGATCGCGACGCGGACGACCAGCTATCACGAGCACAACGAGATGACGAAGGCAGCAGAGCTGGTCAAGGGGATGCAGGAAGGCGCGAGCGTGGCGCTGGTGACCGATGCGGGGATGCCCGGGATTTCCGATCCGGGGTACAGGCTGGTGACGCTGGCGATCCGGCATCAAGTGCCAGTGGTGCCGGTGCCTGGGGCATCGGCATTTTTGGCGGCACTGGTGGCGAGCGGGCTGCCGACGGATTCGTTTCGCTTCAGCGGATTCCTTCCGGCAAAGCGCGGAGAGCGGCGGACGATGCTGGAGACAGTCAAGAATTCTCCGCGGACGCAGGCGTTCTATGAAGCACCGCACCGGATCGTAGAGAGTCTGGAAGATGTAGTCGAGATTCTAGGAGGATCGAGGCACGTCGTTGTGGCGCGTGAGGTGACGAAGATCCATGAAGAGTTTCTGCGCGGACGGGCGAGTGAAGTGCTGGAGACGCTGAAGAAGCGCGAGGCCGTGAAGGGAGAAATTACGCTGCTGATTGGGAAGGCCGAAGAGGAGGATCGTGGAGCGGCGGGCTATGTGGGGACGGCCGCCCTCGGCCGTCCAACCGTCCGCGAGCGCGTGCAGAAGCTCATGGCCGACGAGAAGATTGATGAGAAGGCCGCGCTGAAGAAGGTGGCGAAGGAACGGGGAGTGTCGAAGAGCGAAGCGTATCGGGAGTGGCAGAGAGAAAAGTAAGTTACTATCGCCACCCTAAGTGCGGATAAGGCGAGTCGAGCTTTGCTCGACCGGACGGGCGAGGCGCCCGTCCCCACATGGCCATTTGTGCTTTCTACTTTCCCGCTAATTCCTTCTTCACCAAGTCGCTGACCACCTTCCCGTCCACGCGCATGCCTGCAGCCGCGAACTTTGCCATGGCGTTCTTCATCACCGTGCCCATGTCTTTCATCGTGGGCGAGCCCATTTCGGCGATGGTGGCTTTGACTCCGGCAGCGATGTCGGCCTCGCTGGCGGCCTTCGGCAGGTAGGCTTCGATCACAGTGATCTCGGCGGCTTCCTTGTCGGCCATCTCCTGGCGTCCGCCCTTGGTGAATTGCTCGATCGAGTCCTTGCGCTGCTTGATCAGCGTGTTGAGGACGGCGTGCGACTCCTTGTCATCGAGCGGGGACATCTTTTCGACGGTCTTCAGCTGCAGGGCGCTTTTGACCATGCGCAGCGTGGAGAGACGTGCTTCTTCTTTCGCCTTCATGGCGGCGACGATGTCTTTTTGGATCTGATCGACTAGGGGCATGGACGGATTATAGACGGCGAAAGAATACCGGTTGTTGATTTTTGATTGAACCCCAATTCGCAGGCGGTCTGAATTCAACAATCAGCAATCAACAATCATCAATTCCCTCGCCGCTTCCGGTAAACTAGAAGACCATTCCTAAACCAAAGGACTCTGCTTATGTTGCACAAGAATCGTCTTTTTACTCCCGGGCCGACCCCGCTCTTGCCGGCGGCGCAAACGGCTATGGCTTCGTTCACGGCGCACCATCGCACGGCCGACTTCAAGGCGCTGTTTCAACGCGTGCTGGCCGACATGAAGGAGTTCATCGGCACAAAGAACGACGTGCTGGTGCTGGCCAGCTCGGGCACAGGCGTGATGGAGGCCGCAGTCTCCAACCTGACCTCGCCGCATGACTCGGTCCTGGTATTGACGGCAGGAAAGTTCGGCGAGCGCTGGACCGGGCTGACGAGAGCCTTTGGCTGCCACGTCGAGGAACTGAACGCTCCTTATGGCGAGACTTTCTCGCTCGCCGACGTACGAGCGCGCCTGTCATTCAACACGCGCGCCGTCTTCGTACAGGCGACGGAGAGTTCCACGGGAGCGCGGCACAACATCAAGGAGATTGCGAAGATTGTCCGCGAGCACGGTGAAGAGACGCTGCTGGTTGTGGACGCGATTACCGGCTTGGGCACAACGCATCTCGACGTCGATGCCTGGGGCGTGGATGTCATCATCGGTGGATCACAAAAGGCACTGATGATGCCGCCGGGGCTCGCGTATTGTGCCGTCAGCGACCGGGCGTGGAAGTCGATGGAGAAGACGACCTCACCGCGATACTACTTCGATCTGCGCAAGGAGCGGAAGTCGGCGGCCAAGGGCGAAACCGCCTATACGCCGGCGACTTCGTTGTTCGCGGCGCTGGGAGCGGCGCTCGACTTCGTCCGCGCCATGGGCAAAGGCGATCTCGCGAAGGGACGCGAGGAACTCGTCAACAACGCCGAGCTTTGTGCCGAGATGACGCGGGCAGGGGCGAAGGCTCTGGGACTGAAACTCTACTCGTCGGCTCCAGCAGCGGCGCTGACGGCGATCACCTCTCCGGATGGAATCGACTCCGGCAAGATCGTGAAAGAGTTCCGCGAATCGTTCGATGCCGTGGTGGCGAACGGCCAGGGCGAGATGAAGGGCAAGCTGTTCCGCATCGCGCACATTGGCTACTACGATTATCTCGACACGATCGGCATCTTAGCCGCGCTGGAACACGTTCTGGCGCGAGTTACCAACAAGAGTGTGGACTACGGCGTGGCGGTGCGGGCGGCCCAGCAGGTCTATGCTCACAGCCACGAGCCAGCGCTGGCGGCAAAGTAAGCAAGGGAACAAACTGCGGGCTCCTTTCCGAAAGGTAATGAGCGCGCAAAACTTTGAGGAGGCTTGGGGCAAGCCATGCAAGTCAGAATACTGTCAGCAGTATTTGCGTTCATCATTGTGGCCGCAGGCACAAGCCGGGCCGACTTCAAGTACACCCAACAAAGCAAAGTGACCGGCGGCGCACTGGTCGGCGTTACCAAGACTCTCGGAGTCTTCAGCAAGAACGCGCGCGAGGTGACGGCGCCGCAGACCTCCACCACGATGATCCGGGGCAACCGGCTGCGGACCGAACATTCCGACGGCAGGGTGGAGATCATTGATCTGGACGGCCGAAGATTCATCCATATCGATCCGGCGAAGAAGGTCTATTGGGTACAGACCTTTGACCAGTTCAAGCAGCAAATGGAACAAGCCCGTGAAAAGGCCAAAGAAGAACAGACCAAGCGCGCGGCGAAGCATGGCGAGGCGCAGAACGTCACCATGGTGCCCAAGTTCGACGTGAAGGCGACGGGGCAGACGCGCACCATCATGAACATCCCTACAAAGGAAATGAAGATGCGCGTGGATATTTTGTTCCAGTCCACCGATCCCAAAACGCAGGCGGACCTGGAGAAATCGAACACGTCGATGTGGATGACCGGCGACGCGTGGTATGGAAGCGTCCCGGGCTACGACGAGTTGCGGAAGTTCTACCAGAAGATGGCGAAGGAACTCGACTGGTTCCCGGGAACGGTGGGAATGGCCAACCCGCAAATGACGCAGGCATCAGAGGAGTTCAAGAAGGCGGCTCTCCAGGTGGACGGCATGCCGCTGGTGCAATACACCAGTTTCGGCATGGCAGGAAACGGACAAAGCGGTCAGCCGGCGCAGGGCGGCGATCAGGCAGCGCAGAACCAGAAGCAGCCGGACAAGTCGTCCAGCAATGACAGCAGCCCGGCGAATGCCCGCGACGCGCTGACCAAAGGACTCGGCGGTTTGTTCGGAAAGAAGAAGCAGCAACAGCAGCAGAATGACAGCGACGCGAAAGCAAGCGGTAGCAGTGCGGCGCCCCCGCCGGCTTCGACGCCTGGGTCGATGATGGATATGACGATTGAAGTGACGTCGTACTCCAAAGACAGTCTCGACGCCAACCTATTTGACGTGCCGGCCGGATACACGCAAGTGCAGACCGACACGATGGCGAAGTAGGAACCACGTGGCGCGGCCGCGTTGGCTTGGTGCGGGAAAGATTCCCAGTATCCCGCGTGTTCCATGCGGCCGCGCTATCGAGAAAACCTAGTTGATCGTGAACACCATCGGGCTCGACGTTTGCGCGGGCGAACCGCCGTACACGCCGCCGCTGGTGGCCGGGTTCGTGACCGTGACCTGAGCCGTTCCGGCGGTTGCAACCGCCGCGGCGGGAACTGTGATCGAGAGCTTGCCCGACGCAACGTACGCCGTGGTTTGAACCGTGCCATTCCAGTTCACGCTGGCGTTCGTCGCGAAATTGGTGCCGTTCACAGTGAGCGTGAATCCGGGATCGCCGGCGGTCACGCTCCCGGGACTGAGCTGCGCGATCGAAGGCATGCTGGTGGTTCCCGTGCCGTTGTTCTTTGAATAGCCGCAGGCAAGAGTGACGGCGATCAAGGCGGCGAGCATACTTGTTTTGACGGTTCTCATGGTCGGTTTCTCCCAAGGGCGAACGCCCAATGGCGGGAGTCTAGAGGAGTAACGTGGCGGGATTGTCAGGGTGGTGTCTATTTCCCGTCAAATGAATGTCAGTCGATTGTCTGGAACCATTTTCATGTAAAGGAAATGTAAGCGTGAAGATCATAGTGGCGGAAAAGATCTCTTCTTCGGCAGTTGCGCAGTTACAGGAACCCGGATGGACGGTACTTACGGCGGACCAACTCGAGGGCAAACTGGCGGAGCATCTGGAAACGGCTGATGCGCTGATCGTGCGCTCGGCGGTGCAGGCCGACGCCGCGCTTTTGGCGTACGCCAGGAAGTTGCGCGTGATCGGGCGGGCGGGCGTCGGTGTGGACAACATCGATCTGGAAGCCGCCACGCACAAGGGCATCGCTGTTATGAACACGCCCGGGGCGAACGCCGTGGCGGTGGCCGAGCAAACGATCGGGATGATGCTGGCCATGGCGCGTCACCTGTGTCGCGCCGACGCTCTAATGCACGCCGGCAAGTGGGAGAAGAAGTCCCTCCAGGGCACCGAACTGCGCGCCAAGACGCTGGGCATCATCGGGCTCGGCCGCATCGGCATGGAAGTGGCGAGGCGCGCGCGCGCGTTCGGCATGGACCTGATTGGGCACGATCCGTTTGTGTCGGCATCGATCGCGAAGGAGCAGGACATTCGGCTGGCGTCGCTCGACGAAGTGTATGCGGCGGCCGACTACATCACGCTGCACGTTGGCCTGACGCCTCAGACCACGGGCATGATCAACCAGGCTTCCATCGCGAAGATGAAGAAGGGTGTCCGGCTGGTGAATTGTGCGCGCGGCGAGTTGGTGAATGAGGCTGATCTGGCGCAGGCTCTGCAGCAGGGGCAAGTCGCGGCGGCGGCCATCGACGTGTTTGCCGAAGAGCCTCCGAAGAACTCTCCGTTGGTGGCTCAGCAGAATGTGATTTTGACCCCTCACGTTGGCGGATCGACGCACGAGGCACAGGAAGCGGTCGGCGTGCAGATCGCGCAGCAGGTCAAGGAATACCTGAAGCACGGCGTGATTCAAAACGCAGTGAACGTCCCCTCGGTCTCGGCGGAAGAATATGCCGCCATGCAGCCATACATCACGCTGGCGGAACGCATGGGAGCTTTTCTGGCGCAAGTGTCGGATGGATCGCTCGAGGAGATCTCAATCCGCTACAGCGGGCACATCGCCGAGTGGAAAACCGAGTTGATCCGTAATGCGGCGATCAAGGGAATTCTGAATCAGGCGCTGGAGGAAAAGGCAAACCTCGTCAACGCCGCTACCATCGCCGATGAGCGCGGCTTGCGCGTGAGTGAGTCCCACAAGGAAAAGGCGTCCACCGGGGGCTCGGGCAGTATCCTCACGATTTCTCTGAATACCTCGAAAGAAGAACATCTGGTGAAAGGCGCCGTCCTGCACGGAGAGACGCCTCGCTTGCTCCTTGTGGATGGAATCGACGTAGAAGCGCCGCTGGAGCGCAATCTCATTTATATGAGAAACCGCGACGTGCCCGGCGTCATCGGGAGGGTGGGCACGATTCTCGGCGAAGAATCGATCAACATCGCGGATTTCTCACTGGGACGGCGGAGCGCAGAGAAGGAACCAGATCAGCCGCGCGAAGCGATTGCCGTGGTCCATATCGATGGAAATGTCGCTGAGGCGGTGTTGGCAAAACTGCGGCAGATTCCGGCGGTGCAGATAGCGAAGGCAGTGCGGCTGTTCTAGCGAATTGCAGATTTCAGAATGCAGATTTCCAGAATGCAGATTGGAACCTTTCCTTGCGATTCCAATCTGCAATCTCAGATCTGAAATCCTACGATTCCGTCTCGTCCCGGCGCAGCTTGCGGGTTTCGGCGAGCAGCGACATCGAGTGCATCAGGTTCTGCAGCGTCACGATGCCGACCAGGCGCTGATCTTCAACCACTGGAATAATGCTGGAACTGCGGCCGGTGAGCTTGCGGAAGGCCGAGCCGAGTGAATCCGCACGCTGGGACACTTCGAAGATCTTGCTCATCACTGCCTGGACGTAGCCGTTCCCTTCCGCTCGTAGAGCTTCGAGGATGCGCTGGCGCGAGATCACTCCCACCATATCGCTGCCGCGCACCACTGGAAAGTCGTCTTGCAGCGAGTGCACCGCTTTGTCGAGCGCGTCTTCCAGCGTGTCGGCGGGCGAGAGCGTGGCGAAGTCCGTCAGCATGACTTCTTCCAGGCGGACGTTATCGAGCACCGACTGGAAGACCAGAGCGCGTTCTTCGAGTTGCGCCGCCGAGAAAACGATGACGCCGACCATCGTCAGCCAGTTATCGCTGAAGAGCCCGGCAAAAATCAGGACCATCGAGATCGCGGTGCTGATCGAGACCGAGCGCCGTGTGGCCGAAGGCACGTCCATCGTGCGGGAGAAGATGACGCGCACCAACCGTCCGCCGTCGAGCGGGTATGCCGGCAGCAGGTTCAGACCTGCCAGGTAAATGTTCGCCCATACGACTCCGCGAGGCAGGTTCGATCCGTACAGGAAGGGCCACTTCCAGATCTCGATGCCGGGGGCCGCGAAGCGGATGACCGCCACACATACGCCTGCCAAGGCGAGATTCACCAGCGGGCCGGACAGCGCCAGGCGCACCTCGCGCTGCCACATGAGACTTGGCGTTAGCCGTTCGACCTGCGATTCGTCGTACAGCGCGACGCCGGTCAGCGGCAGCAGGATCACAGCCTTGGGAAACAGCCCGTAGCGGCGCGCGGCCAGCATGTGGCCAAGTTCATGAGCAGCGACGCCAGCCAGGACGATCCCGACAAGCGCCAGATCGCGCGGACCGCTCGCATCATGCTGGCGGATGGCATAGTCGGTCCAATAGATGAAGACAGGCAGGATCAGAAACGTAAGGTGGAGCCGCACGTCTACGCCAAACAGGCGACCCACAGAAATGGACCAGCTTCGCATAGGCCTTCGCTGCCTTTATTCTACATGCTCGAATATAGTGGGAGCCGCATACGAAAGTAACGCGCCATGCGTGTAATTGCAGGCCAATACCGGAGCCGGCCGCTGCGTTCCCTGCGCGGGATGGATGTGCGTCCCACGTCAGACCGGCTGCGCGAGACGTTGTTCAACGTTCTCACCGCGGGCCATCCTGACGCGCTGAGCGGAACCGTGTGGCTGGATCTCTTCGCGGGAACCGGTGCCGTGGGAATCGAGGCGCTGAGCCGCGGTGCGAAGGAAGTCTACTTCCTCGAAAACTCAGGGGCGGCGGCTGACACGATTCGACAGAACTTGCGCAGCCTCGGAATCGCCGGCGGATTCAAGGTCCTCGAGGAGCCGGTGCCGCGCGCCTTCTGGCGCATGGAGCGGCAGCACATCGTGGCAGACGTCGTCTTCATGGATCCGCCATATAGGATGCGAGATGCCTACAAGGACACGCTCCGGGCGCTGGCCGAGTCGTCGGTAATCTGGGCCATGTCGGTGGTGGTTGCCGAGCACGAGAAGAAGTTCGATCCGGGAGAGGAATTTGGTCCGCTGCGCCGATTTCGACGGCTCGTGCAGGGGAGCGTGGCGCTGAGTTTCTATCGGATGGGGAGCAGTGGGGACTTACGGGTTTAAGCGCAGAAGTTCCAGCGCGTGGCGCCGCGGCCGCGCTACATGATCAGTTCGTTGGTGCGGCGCACGATGGGATGCTGCATCTCCTGCAGCTCGTTCTTCACCATATTCAGGCCGAAGACGCAGCTTTCGAAGTTCTTTGACAGGCTGGCGAACAGCGGTGCGACCTTGGCATATTCGAAGTGCTCGAACTTCGACACGATGTAGTAACTCTCTTTGCCGGCCTTCACCCAGTCGATAAAGTTCTCGACTCGCTGGCGGCGCAGGCGAAAGTGATTGATGCTCTCCGGGAACATTCCTGCAAAAAACAGCGTGTAGTCGCCAATATGTTTACGAACCTGGCGCTCGTGGTCGAAATTCGGAGCCGGGCCGTAGACGGGATCGGACTCAAGCAGCATCTCGCCGACGTCGCTGAGGGGCCGATTCGACGCATTGCGAATCTTGAAGAGTTGCTCGGCGTCGCAGAATTCCGAAAGCAGATGGGAGACGTAGGCCACAATCTGCGGATCGCGAATGCCGATCTCTTCCGCGTAGTGCCGCCCCACCAGATCCTGGAACAACTGCTGCAACGGATGCGATTCCGGAATCATCTAGGCCCCCTGAACCCCTTCTGCTAAGCCGATTCTCACCACCTGCGAAAGTACATAACCCAGTTTCCTGTTTCAGCGCAAGTGACTTTTGTTTATCGGCACCATTCGTTTCTCTGATTAATTAGACGACACGCGCCGCGCGCGAGTTGCGCGCTATCACGGAGACATCGCAAGCGGAGCAAGACTCCTGCTGGCACTCGACTCCAACGGCTGCCAACACTCTGCCCAGACAAGATGAATGTAGAATTAGCGGCCACGGAGGATTTGCATGCAGCGGCAGAACTTTTCGAGCGGGGCGCCCTGGGAGCCGATTGTGGGATACTCCCGTGCGGTGAAGGTGGGTTCGTATGTGCACGTGTCAGGTACGACGGCCACGAGTCCGGACGGAAAGATCGTTGGCATAGGAGACGTCTATGCGCAGACCGTGCAGACGTTGAAGAACATCGAAAGCGCGTTGACGAAGGCGGGCGCCGGTCTGAAAGATGTAGTCCGCACCCGAATGTACGTCGTCAACATCGCCGAGTGGGAGAAGGTGGGCAAAGCTCACGGCGAATTCTTCAGCGACATCCGCCCGGCCACTTCGATGGTCCAGGTTGCGGCACTGATCTCGCCGGAGATTCTGGTCGAAATCGAGGCGGACGCGGTCATCGGCAAGTAATTTGTGAAGATGGTGCAGCAAGCGAATTCTCCAGGGAAAGGGAACCCAGGAATGCGAAAGATCTGCGTGCTGTTGGCTGTGACTTTCTTCTGGCTTCACGTGCAAGCATCCGCCCAGACGCGGCGCGTTGCTGTGCATGCCGGACACGTACTCGACGTGAAGTCTGGCAAGACATTGAATGACCAGATCATCCTGATCGACAACGGGAAGATCGTGAGCGCGAGCGCGACTGCCGACGCGAAGGTTCCTGCCGACGCAGTACGAATCGAACTGCCGAATGCGACGGTGCTGCCGGGATTAATCGATGCGCACACGCATCTCACAATGGAGCCCAAGTTCGGCTATGAGCGGCTGGCGATCTCGGTGCCGCGCGAGGCTCTGATCGGAGCCAAGAACGCACGCCTGACCTTGCTTGCGGGATTCACCACGGTTCGCAACGTGGGCGCATCGGAATTCAGCGATGTCGCGCTGCGTGATGCCATCAACGCTGGCGATGTTCCTGGACCGCGCATGCTGGTCAGCGGACCGGCACTGTCGATTACCGGCGGCCACTGCGACAACAACATGCTGCCCTTCGAATACCACGCGACTGAGGCGGGAGTTGCCGATGGCATCGCGGCCGTGCAGCACAAGGTTCGCGAGAACATCAAGTACGGCTCTGACCTGATCAAGGTGTGCGCGACCGGTGGCGTGCTCTCGTTGGGCGACAATCCGCAGCACTCGCAGTACACGCTCGATGAGATGAAAGCGATTGTGGCCGATGCGCATCGTCTAGGACGCAAAGTCGCCGCGCACGCCCACGGAGCCGAGGGCATTCGGTGGGCCGCCGAGGCAGGTGTCGATTCGATCGAGCATGGGTCTTACATCGACGATGCGGGAATCGCGGCAATGAAGGAGCACGGCACGTATCTGGTGCCAACGCTTTACCTCGCCGACTGGATGCTTGAAAACGCAGGACTGACGCGCCTTCCCCCACCGCTGCTGGCCAAGGCGCAGGAAGTGTTACCCGCGGCGCGCAAGAACATCGCGCGTGCGTTCGCTGCCGGAGTGAAAGTCGCGCTCGGCACCGACGCCGCAGTCTATCCGCACGGGATGAACGGACACGAATTCGGCACCATGGTGAAACTTGGGTTGACACCGCTGCAGTCGATACAAGCCGGCACGATCAACGCCGCAGACTTGCTGGGCTGGAGCGGCAAAGTCGGCACTCTCGAGCCTGGAGCGTGGGCTGACATCGTTGCCGTTGACGGCGACCCGCTGAAAGATGTCACCACGCTCGAGAACGTGAAGTTCGTCATGAAGGGCGGCGAAGTAGTGAAGAACGAGTACGCGAAATAGCTGACCATCGCGCCGGTAATCCTCACCCAACTCGCGCCAGTCGCCGCACAGCCAGCGCGGTGAAGACCAGCGTCACGCCCGCAAGCACTGCAATTTGAAGCAGCGGACCTCCATAGCTGGATGGTCCGGCGCCGCTCGACAATTGATCGAGGCTCGGAGCTCCAACCAGGCGGAGCCCGAGTTTGTCCAGGTAAAAGGCGGGCGAGAGGAACTCAAGCCGTTGCACCGAATGCGGCAGAGGGTAGAAAAGCCCGCCCAGGTGCATGAAGGGCAGGTAGGCCAGATTGGCAAACCCGGGCGCGCTCTTGGCCGTCGCCAGCGTGCCGATGAACAGACCGATGGCACAGAACGGAAGCGAGCCCAGCGTATCGACCACGATGATTCCCACGTACTGCGCAAGACTGATTCCGGAGCGGCCGAAACCTGCCGCTGCGGCGGTCATGGTGGCCATGACAATGGCCGAAAATAACAGCGCCATCACCAACTTTGAAAGCAAGTAAGCGGCCTGCGGCGCAGGTAGAGCGCGTTTCAGCGTAAGCAATCCTTGGCTGCGCTCTGTCGCTACAAACATGCCGAAACCGAACATCCCCGGCCCCATGATTCCGAAGACCGACCAGTTTACGAACATGATCTTCGCAACGGTCTTGTCTCCGTGGCTCATGTTGCCGGCCAGCAGGATGCCGAACAATACGTAGAGAGTGATGGGAAGCAGCAAAAACGGCAGCGCGAAGGCTGGCGCGCGCAGGGCCCGCAGGCACTCGTATTTTGTTTCGGCGAGATAGGCTCGACGCAGGCGCGTCGCGCTCATCTCTGTGTTGGCGGCCCTGCTCTCGTAGGTGGCAAATGTGGTGGCACTCATGACGCGACCTCCTGAATCAGTTCCGTGAAAGCCTCGGCGAGTCCGGCGCGGTGCACTTCCAGCTCCTTGAAGTTCGCGTCGGCTTGAACCAGCTGTTTGACGATAATGTCGGCGTCGCTGGCGGTGATCTGAAGACGTCCGCGATCGTGATTGACGGCCTGAACACCCGGCCAGGTCGCGATCAGCTCCGGTGACAACGACGTCACGCAGGAAATGTGCTTGCGGTCCACCAGCGCCCTCAATTCGTTGACAGTGCCATTGGCAATCGCGCGACCCTTCGCCAGAACGACGACGCGATCCGACAGGGCTTCTGCCTCTTCCAGATAGTGCGTGGTGAGGACGATGGAGACTCCCTGGCGGACGAGTTCGCGAAGCGCCGCCCACATCAGCTCGCGCGAATGAATATCCAGACCGACCGTCGGTTCGTCGAGGAACAGAAGCTTCGGGCGACCCACCATCGCCATCGCGAATTGCACCTGCCGCTTCTGCCCGCTGGAGAGCTTTCCGTAGGGCCGGGCAGCCAAGGGCGATGTGCCGGTGAGGGTCATGGCGTCGTCAGCGGAAAGCGGATCGGGATAGTAGCTCGCCACCAGGCGGATGTGTTCGTGGACGCGCAGTTCGGGCGCAAGTGTGACCTCCTGCATCATCACGCCGATCTGCCTGCGGCAGGCCACGTTCGACGGGGAGTCCCCGAACAGCCGCGCGTTTCCTGAGTCCGGCTGATGCAGTCCGAGCATCAATCCGATGGCCGTGGATTTGCCTGCTCCGTTGGGCCCGAGCACTGCGAGCAACTCATTCGGGCGCACCTGCAATTCGAAACGATCGAGCGCCAGAACTTTGCCGAACCGTTTGCTGACTCCGGACAGCTCGGCGAGAGATTCGTAGTTCATGTCTGCACTCCTCCTTGCTCTCTCAGGCGCAAAACTCCTCATGCTTGAGCCGATCAGGTTCTTCCAGTCGACCGCCTGTTTGAGAACTGGACGCTACACCACGAAATGCTGCACCGCGTGACGAGCCGTCGATGGCCGGCGGACGTTCCGCAGAAACTCCCAAGTATGGACAATCACAGAAATCGAGAGCCCGATCCACGCGCCGGCAAGGCCGATCAGTAGCGCCGCATTTACGACAGCAGCGATGTGAACATACTGCGGCGAGTTCTTTACGCTATCGGCCAGGACGATCAAGGGCTTCTGCACACCGCTGGTGGTGGCGGCCGTGGCTGCGATGATCAGCTTGATCAGGACCAAAGCGAACACCGTGTTGACCAGCTGACCCGCGGCCGGAAACCACTCCCATTCTGGTTTCGCCAGCGTAATCGCACTACGCAGAAGACCAGCGACCGCCAGCGCCACGATCGGCACATAGAACGGATGCCAGATGGGCGACGCCTTCAGGAACGCTGCCGCCGGTCCGAGAATGAGTACGGGATAATGCGGCACCAACAGCAGCCAGATCACGCCCAGGTACGCGAACGCCAGCTCACACACGGCATGGATCATCGACGGCTTGCGTTCCTGTTTCTTCTGCACCGCCGGCAGGGAGCGCGGGTCCCATTTGTCCTGGATTCCCAGGTGGGCCTGAGTGCGCTCGATTACAGCAAAGACCAGCGTGATGGTTCCGGCGGCGACGAACGCACCGTTCCATAAATCCCCCAACGTGCGCGCAAGTGCCACTGTCCATTCGTGAGTGTTGGCCACGTTCACCGGCCCGACAATGAACAGAAACACCGGAACCAGAATGAACAGAAGCACCATCTTCAAAACAAAGATGTAGATGGGGAACAGCGCTGGGCCGATCAGATAGGTTTGTGCGCGATAGCGGCTGGCCACCAGAATCGGACTCCCGCAGCGCTTCAGAATCGCCGAGGCCTCATCTTCGTTGAGGGGCCGCCCGAGTTCACCTTCCTTCTCGTCGATCTGCGACTGCAGATCCTCAGACAATTCGGCAATGATGTCATCCTGCTGCGACTTCGGCAGCCAGAAACGAACCGCCTGTAGATAACGATCGAGTAAGTCCATAACGTGCTCCTAGAAAACTCCGTTCAACTCGTGCACGGAACGAATGCGATTCCTCCGGGACTGGAGGAACCGGCGGACGTGCGGCAGGCTGTACCACGCGTAAACCAGTGCGCTCACTCCCAGGTAGATCCACAGCCACGGCCCGAACAGGCCCCATCTGAGCCAGTTATTAGCGGTGGCAGCGAGTCTCTCGGCGTGGGCTGGATCAGCGGCGGTCTGGCTAACAATCGCCAGCGGGTGCAAGGGGAGGAAAAACATCAGCACCGCCGCGCCGCCATCGATCAGGCAACGGGATGTGGGTAGCAACCACCTCCACTCCGGCCGCGCCGCCGTGACTGCCCTCTGCGTGATCCCTGCCGCGAACAAAAGCAAGACCGGGATGTAGTAGCGATGCCACTCGGCGCTGAGCTTGACTTCTCCCGCTGCCGTTCCAAGCACCAGGAACTGAAAGTACGGAAGGGCCATCCACCACAGAGCGAGGAGGCTGCAGGCAACGAGCCCCGACACCGAATACCAGCGCTGTAGCGGCGCCAGTGAGGCCAGTTCCGCCGGGGCATAGATCCAACTTATCGGGGATCGTCTGCGGATTACGTTCAGAAGGACGAAAACTGCCGTGACGCACACGAGCTGAGCGACCACCGGAATAACGAACGGCTTCAGCGAAATCGGTACGTGGTAAATCCACAGGGAGAGCACGACCGCTATCAAAGTGATGGCCAGATTGAGGGCCAGAATGAACGTGTACGTCGGAAACAGTTCCGGGCCGATCAACTCCCAACCGACCGATAGGCTGCGGCTGCGCTCGGGCCAGTACCGGCGCGCCACGACCAACGGATCCCCGTGCTGGTGCAGCACCGCGTACTGTTCGGCCTCGGTCAGCGGCCGCCCCAGTTTGTGTTCGCGCTCTTCTATCTGCGAACGCAGTTCCTCAGAGAGCTCGGCCAGAATGTCGTTCCGCTGCTTGCGGGGAAGATTTCTCTTCACAGCTCCGAGATAGCTCTTTAGCAGGTCCATAACCTATGCCTCTTGCAATATGCGGTTGAGAGAGGCGTTGATGCTCTGCCACTCGCTCAACAGCTGCTCCAGAATCTGTTCACCCACCGGCGAGAGGCGGTAAAAGCGCTTGTTGCGCTTGTCCTCTTCGCGCCATTCACTGACCAGCAGCCCCTGACTTTCCAGGCGGCGAAGCAGCGGGTAGAGCGTTCCTTCGTCGATCTCCAGGCCGTCGTCGGCGAGGGCTTTGCGGAGCGTGTAGCCGTAGCGCTCCGTCCGCAGCTGAGTCAGAACCGCGAGCGTTAAGCAGCCGCGGCGTAGTTCCAGCCTCAGGTTCTCGAAGAGCTCTGCGTTCGATGGGCTACCGTTCGCCATACAGTGTGTGTCACACACTGTATCTCACACAGTATAAGAATCTGTCAAGCGATTTCTTGAGATCGGCGATCTTCCTCGATTCGCTTGCTGTCTAAGTTGTTGATGTTATTGGCCTTGATGGCAGCCGCGATTTCCCGGTATTCTAGATGGACCGTGAAGCCGAAAAGAAAGCCGAGTCAGGCAGTCAGGAAGCTCTGGGACCCGAAGTCCGTCCGGAAGATGGCGCGGGACCTCGCCGACATTGCCGCCGATGCACTGCTGGGACCGCACAAGTTCGCCCGCTCCCCGAACTCAGAACGGCTTGCGTCTCAGATAATTGGCGCGAAGAACAAGCGGTCACTTGCTGCTTTGGTAAAGGAAATCCAGAAGGCGAGCCTTCATCTCTCCCATCCAAAATTTGTGGCGCAGCAGGTCGCCGCACCAATTCCGGCAGCGGCCCTGGTCGAATCAGTGGCGGCAGCGCTGAACCAAAGCCTTGCTGTCTGGGAGATGTCGCCGATTGGCACCGCCATCGACCGCGACCTGATGGACAGTTTCAAGAAGCTATTCGGCTATCCCCGCACCGCCGAAGGATCGCTTGTCCCGGGAGGCGCCTTTTCTGCACTGACGGCACTGCTCGCTGCCCGCGACGCACTGGAGCCGGAAGCTTCGGCCAAAGGCGGGGCGCGGGTCGCCATCATCGTTGGCGCACAGGCGCACTACTCTGTCGCTCGATCGGTGGCCATTTTGGGGTTGGGCAGGAACTCCGTCTTCCGCGTGCCGCTTAACGCGAACTTCTCCACCGACATCGCACGCACCGAAGACGCATTCGCTGCAGCGCGACAGGCAGGATTTCGCAAGTTCATCCTTGTCGCCTCTGCGGGATCGACTCCCACGGGTAGTTTCGACGACCTGGTTGCGCTGCGAGAGATCGCGACCAAGAACGCAGCCTGGTTTCACGTCGACGCCGCGCACGGCGCCGGGCTCGCTTTCAGCCGGCGGCTGCGGAAAATGCTGAATGGAATCGCCGACGCCGATTCGATCACCTTCGATCCCCACAAGATGATGTTCATGCCTTTGAGCGCGGGCGGCGTTCTCGTTCGTGACGGGAGGCGCCTGCTGCAACCGCTGCAGGAGCAGGCCCCGTATCTTTTCGGATCGCAGCGCCGCTGGCCCGACATCGGCCAGGTCACCATTGCGTGCTCGCAGCGCTTCGATGCGCTCAAGATCTGGACCGTATGGCGAGCCTACGGCGCAGAAATCTGGGACGCGCTGGGCACGCACGTCTGCGACGTGGCACACGCCGCATTCCTCTACTGCTCAAGCTCGAGCGTTCTGGAACCCGTCCACAAACCGCAGTCCAACATCTTCTGCTTCCGGCTACGCGGGCCGCGAGGCAGTGACGCCGACCGCCGCCACTGGGACATCAAGGAAGAATTGAACGAAAGCGGATACGCCTACATCAGTTCGACCGTGCTCGACGGCCAGAGAGTCCTGCGGATCGTGGTAATGAACCCGCGCACGACAGAGGAAGACATCTGCGACATCCTGCGCCGCGTCGAACAGCTGGCAGCCGGCAAGCTCAATTGATTCGGCGTCCTCGCTGTTAGTTCAAGGGCTCCCAGTTGAGACATTGAGCCGCAGTCAGGGGCGCCTTCAACGGAGCCCCCAGCCTGAACCGAGGAATCGCGTCCGAGGTCGAGCAGAAGCTTCGCGTGCCAGTGCTCGCATTGACGGGAGTCGCCGTCACCACATACTCGCGACACTTCTGCAGCTTGCACGCCGTGGTGATGGTGAAGCGATAACCCGACTTGATACACCAGTTCCCCGCGGTGCAACTGGCATCGCCCAACGTGGCATCGATCAGGCTCGCGTGTTGCGACGAGATCTCCTTCGAGCCATTCGGACCGGGACCGAGACTGGCCAGATCGCGCGCATATCCTTTCTGCGGATACGAGGCGGCATAAGTGATCTCGGCGGTATTCGCTGTGCGCAGGTTCGAGACCGCACTGGACTCATTCGCCGCCATCCTGGCGCGCAGCAGGTTGGGAATCGCAACGGCCGCGACCACCATGCTACCGGCAAAATCGACGCCCGTACTGCGGCTCGCCTCCCGCAGTGCTCGTTCATCTCCATATACGGCGACAGCAACAGGAGGATGCTCGTCGTTTGAGGTCATGAGGGACTCCGCCAGTTGCGGCGCCACCTTGGACAAACTCAACGCCGACATGACTCGCGGGTCCTCGTAGAGCAGAGCGGAAACATCCGTTGTGTCCGAAGGCGGCAGAGCGGTCGCCAGTAGGCGCGACCTGCCCAGGGACTCGCCGTTGCGGTGCAGTCGGACTCCCTCAGCCAGCGTGTCAGGGCTCGACGCGAAGATCAGGTATCCATCGGTCACTGCGAAACTGACCTCAAGCTTCTTTCCCTGTGACGGAATGGGCAGGGTGTAATAGGTGAGGCCGTCTTCGTTGGATTCCCTTGGCCTGATCCCCGACGCCGCGAAAAACGCGCGGAACGTGGCTAGCAGCTCGGCTGGATCCTTCGCTTTCAGCAGAACCTTCCACACCGGATCCTTCGGCGGGAGCGTGTCCAACTCCGCCGTGATCTCGCCTCCCAGGTGCGCGAGCAGGTCGCTTCTCAGGCTCAGGTTCAGTCCTTGTTCCATCTGCGTCACCGAGGCCAATGCGTTGGGATTGGAAGCGGTGGCGAAGCCGACGATCTCGTCGTACACCTGCGCAGGGTCCTTAAGCAGGATGCTGGCAGCGAACACAGCCTCAGGCGACACGAACTCGAGACTCTTCATCGGTGCGGGAGCCGCCAGCCACGACGCGATGCCGCGCCGCGGACCGTTGAAGGTCAGCTCGAGCTGGCTGACCTCCTGACCGCGAACGATCTTGTGAGCCCAGACCAGGTGCTTCATGTCGGAAAAGCCGGTGCGTTCAAACTCGGCACGGCCCTTTGCGTCTTTCGGGCCCTCTTTCTTCAAGATCGTGCGTAGGTCGAGTCCGGCCACGATGGTGGCGCCGCCTTCATATTCCTGCAACAGTCGCTGCCCGAATTCGGTGGAGGCAAAACCCTGGGGATTCTGGTCCAGGCGCTCGTTAAAACTGCGCAGCGTGGCAATGTTCTCGCCAAGGATGACGTAGTCGGGGCGAATCAGAACGACGGGCTGATCTCCACCGGAAGGTTCCTTCACCGCGGCCAGCTCGGCGGCATCCAGCACGCGCACGGACGGGACAGACTTTTCGGACAAGTCTTTGAGTATCTTCGGCAGAACCTCTTTGAGCCCAGGCTTCTTCGCCTCGGCAATCAGGACGAATTTCGGATCCTTCAAGTCTGCAGTCGCCGCGCAAACCACGATCTCTTCGCCCAGATACTGCGAGAGCTGATAGAGCTTTTCGACCGCATCCTCCATCTTCGGACCCTCGGTTGCCAGGTCGCCTTGTCCCCACCACGTGCGCAGTTTCGGATTATCCCTCAGTTCCTGACGGAAAATGCTCAGCGCCTGATGGGCAGTCTCCCCATAGTTGGGAACCGCAACATAGAGAACCGTCGACTCGGGAAGCAGAGGGAGCAGCCGGCTGTTGGCGCGCGGCGCCGGAAACTGGACGTCAGTGTGAAACTTCTGGATGAGGGGCGCCATCTCCGTCAGCATTCCGGAATACTTCTGGAAGTCCTCCGGTGAAACCTGTGGGGACGCGCCGGTCTGCGCTGAAGAAGTCGCTGTGAGGGAAGTAACGATGAGAATGGCAACCGCGCAAACAAGCTCGCTGAAACGCATGTGACGAAAAGAACGCGCACTTATCATTCGATAACACTCCACTTGGAGTGCTGATGATATGCGCGCTTCCCGACTTCCGCCATGATGCAGCGCACGACCGAGGTAACCTAGGTCATGGCCTACACCCCCGCCGATACGACCTGCCCGGGCGCCACGACAGCCGCGTCCTGTCTCTGCAACTGACGGCGATACCGCACGTGCCGCCAGCGAGTCATCTCCACGAGAGGCTTCCACACCGGATTCACAAGGTCGTGCTTGATGAGTAAGTGCCAGAAGCGGTTCGAGCGCTTGTAGAGATACGACATCGCAAGGTAGAGCGGAACGGCCTGCCTCTGCTCGGGCCTGCGCCGCCATATGGAGGCATGCGAGAAGAGGCGCTGATAGATCCAGGCATAACCGTGTTCGAGTTCGTCCGCCGTCATGTGCTTGGGACGAAATACAGCATGCCCTGTGTCGTAGAGAGTCCAGTCGCGGTGCAGAATTCTGTCCTCGGCTTCCATCTGCCGGAACAACGGCGTCGCCGGATAGGGCGTCAGGATATGGAACGTCGCACACTCCAGCCGATTCTCTTCGATCCATTCCGCTGTGCGCGCGAACGCATCTTTCCGATCGTGATCAAAGCCCAAGACAAACGATCCATTCACCTGAATGCCATAGTCGTGCAACATGCGCACACGCCGCGCGTAGTCCGACGTCTTCGGAGTCTTCTTATGCGAGTCGGCGAGATTGTCATCGGACAGCGACTCGAATCCGATGAAAACGCCGGTACAGCCGGCCAGCGCCATGTTGCGGATGAGGCTCGGATCGTCGGTCACGTCGATGGTGACAGCCGCACTCCATATCTTGTTCAGCGGACGCAACGCCGTGCAGAGTTCGTGCAGATAGTCGCGCCGCGAGCCCAGATTATTGTCGACAAACACCGCGTAAGGCTGATCGTCGGCCTTGAATTCCTCGACCACCTGTTGCGGACGCCGCATGCGATAGGGCATGCGCAGGCCGTCCGTCGCCAGATAGCAGAAGCCGCACCGGTTGTGGCATCCGCGCGTCGCGATCAGGCTGGTGGTGGTCAGGAAACTCCGGCGGGGAAGAATGGGCCGCCGCGGCGCAGGATCGTCGCTGTAGTCGTTCTCGTAGGTAGCTGCATAGCGCGACTGGAGCCGGCCCGCCTCAACATCGTGCAGAATTCGCGGCCACAACTGCACGCCATCCCCAACCGCGACAGCGTCAGCGTGAGGCAGGCATTCGTCGGGACACGACAGCACGTGCAGCCCGCCGAGGATGACTTTTGATCCGCGAGCACGATACCAATCTGCCAGTTCAAATGCCCGCCGCGCAAATGTCAAATGCACTGTGATGCCGACGACTTCCGGCATGGGTTCGTAAGGAGGCCGTCCATGAAGCAGGTTCTCGTCCCAGTATTCGGTCCGCCAATGTGCGGGCGTCGTCGCCGCAAAGCTGGTCAGAGCCAGGCTCGGAGTAAGCACATGCTTGCCGAAACTGGCGTTGGCATCTTTGGGATAGAAGGGATTGATCAGCAGCGCATACCGGCGCTCCACAGGCGGCGCCAACGCGACGGGATCGAGCGCCGGCGCCTGCAACATCTCGCGCGGAATCCAGCGCCTGGCAATGCGCTGACGAAACGGTCCGGATGAATCCATGAACGTACTTTACATAACAAAGTACTTCATGTCAATCGAGCTGGATGCTCCTACATTGTCAGCACGACGCGGAAGCGGGCTCGTCCGCTGATCATCTGGTCATAGGCTTCGGCTGCCTTGGCCAGCGGATAGCGCTCGATCATCGGGCGCACGCCGGTCAGTGCGCTGAATTGCAGCGTATCCTCCCAATCCATCGCTGCTCCGGACGCCCATCCGCGAACCTGCTTGCTGCCCATAATCAGCTGAAGCGGAGTCACGGCGAGCGGCTGCATATCCGCGCCCACAATCATCAAAGTGCCCCGGGCAGACAGACCGTCCACCAGCGCAGACATCGCCTTCGCGTCGGGAGCAGTCGCAAGCACGACCTTAGCGCCGCCCATCTTCTGCAACGCCTGAGCTGGCGGCCCGGCGCTGGTGTCCAGGTAGACATGAGCCCCCAGTTTCTTTGCCAATGCCTCCTTGTCGCCGCCGCGTCCGATCGCGACGGTGCGGAAGCCCATTTGCCGCGCGTACTGAATGCCAAGATGGCCCAGGCCGCCGATACCCTGAACTGCGACCAGATCTCCGGCCCGCGCGCCCGAATTTCGCAGCGCGTTGTAGACCGTAATGCCGGCGCACAGCAGCGGGGCAGCCTCGTCGTCCGCGAGATCGTCGGGCATCAGCGCCACGGCCTCGGCATTCGCGATCATGTACTCGGCGTATCCGCCGTCGAAGTGGATGGCCGTGACTTTTTCGTACTTGCAGTTGATGAAGTCTCCGCGACGGCAGGAGTCGCACTGGAAACAATGTCCGCCGTGCCAACCGACTCCCACCCTCTGGCCGGGTTTCCAGAGCGTGACATCCGGCCCCACAGCGTCGATGCGCCCGGCGATCTCGTGCCCGGGAACGCGCGGATACTGAATGCCCGGCCAGTGGCCTTCTTTCACCAACGCGTCGCTATGACAAATGCCGCACGCCTCGACCTTGACGCGAACCTGGCCGCGCGCGGGTTGAGGAGTAGGACGATCCACGATTTCGAAATCTCCACCTGGTTTGCTGATTTGTACGGCTTTCATGATGAGAGGTCTTCCTTCCTTGCGAGCGTGGAATGCTCTTGAATAGCAAAATTACTGATGAGTCTGAGGCGATTCGGATGCAGAATTCCGGCTCACGCCAATGTCCAAGATGAGATAGTCAATTTGTAACTGGACAGGTTGATGGCCCCGAACTGGCAACGGTTTGGGGTTTTTGCGTTTCGACCAACTCTCAGCCAAGCATCCGGACTGCGGCTGCTATCCGTTCCAAGGTCGTTTCCTTGCCAAGCACTTCCAGCGTCTCGAACAGCCCCGGCGCGTTCTTGCGTCCACACACGGCAACCCTTATGGGCTGGAACATCTGTCCGGCTTTCACGCCGAGTTCCTGAGCGGCTCCGCGCAGCGCGTGATCCAGCGGATCGTGCTTGAATTCGACGTCCGCCAGGACCGTCTGCGCTCTCTCGAGGACTTTCTTCGCCATGGCGGCATCGCCCTTCTGTGGCACAAGTTCGGCTGGATCATAGGGTCCAAGCTTGTCGACAAAAAAGAAGTCAGCGGCAGTGAGCACTTCGCGCAGCAGCTTAATGCGCTCGCGAATCAGCGGAGTGACCTGCAACATCTTCTCAGCTGTGACGTCGGCATATTGCTCGCGCACAATCGGCAACAAGCGCTGGCTCAGATCCTCAACCACCAATCCACGAATGTGCTCCGCATTCAGCCAGACCGCTTTAGGATCGAAGGTCTCCTCCGGAGTCGTTGCCGGTTCCTTGAAATTCACAACCGCATTCGCCCGGTTGATTCCTTCCAGCGAAAAGATCTCAGTCAGCTCCTGCTGGCTCATCTTGGTCCGGTCATCCTTCGGAGACCAGCCCAACAGGCACAGGAAGTTGATGAAAGCCTCCGGCAGGAATCCGGCGTCCCGATAAGTAGTCACGCTCACTACAGGCCCGTGCCGGCGTTTGGAGAGCTTGGTTCCATCCGGCGCAACCAGCAGAGGCAGATGTGCGAACTGCGGCGGCGTAAACCCGGCCGCTTCGAAGATCAAAACATGCTTGAAAGTGTTGGAGAGATGATCCTGCCCCCGGATGATGTGGCTGATCCGCAAATCGGCATCGTCGGCGCAAGATGCCAAATGATACGTCGGCATACCGTCGGAACGCAGCAGGGCGAAGTCCTCGATATCGACCCCAGCCTTCATCTGCTCGCCATAGACGGCGTCGCTGAAGCGCACGACCTGTCCCTCCCGCGGCACGCGGAAGCGCAGAGCAAACGACTCTCCAGAAGCGGCGCGGCGATCGCTCTCCTCGCGGGACATTTCCCGCATTCCGGGATTGAACAGCCACGTACCCTGAGCCCCGGACTTCTCGCTGTCTCCTGTATGCGCCGGCGTGAAATCCCGATACGCCAGACCCTTCTGAAAGATGGCCTCTGCCATCTGGCGATGCAGGGCGCCGCGCTCGGACTGCTTGTACTCTTCATCCCAACCCAAGCCGAGCCATTTGAGCCCTTCGAAAATGGAACTGACTGAGGCATCGGTATTGCGCTCAACGTCCGTGTCGTCGAGGCGAAGGATCATGGTGCCGCCATTTCGGCGAGCATATAACCAGTTGAAAATGAAAGTCCGGGCGCTGCCCACGTGCAGGAATCCGGTGGGCGACGGCGCGAAGCGCACTCTGGGTTTGGCGGTCGAGGAAAAACCTGAAACGTCAGACATGATCGAACTTTCGATGGTACGGTTGCCGAAAAGAGGTCGTCAAGCGCACCTTGCCCACCCAGCGGTGCAACCTCTTGCACGCATCGGGAATCGAAGCCGGCATTGTACTTAAAACCTGTTGAGTTTCCCTTGTGGCCTGTGCAACCATGAGGGCACATAGACCCCCCGAAAGCGAGCCGGCGAAAATCTGGCCAGGAACTAAATCGCCGACCCTATGAACGGTATCCTCATACCTACGGCCGTTGTTCCGGGATTCGTTTCCGTACTGCTCTTTCTCGTCTTCACATATCTCCACGAGCAGAGCCGGCAGCAATACTTTCGAGCGTGGCAGCTCGCCTGGGCAGCCTACTCGCTGCACTATATTCTCGACACTTTCCCGTCCTCGTCGGTGGCGTTTTTCATCAGTCAGCTTTTCCTCGTCGCGATGGCTTTGTGCATCTTCATATCGACGCGAATGATGCGCGGGCCGTCGCAACTCCGCTGGTATGACGCGGCGGTAGGCGCAGGCGGAGTGATTCTGGCCCTGCTTACATTGCGCGGACACATCGTGAACGGCGTCTTCCGTCCGGACGTTCAGCCCGCCATTCAGCTCGGCATTGGACTCGCGGCGATCCTGCTGTACTCCTCAGCGGTCTTCTATGTGAACGGACATAAGCGAGGATCGCTCGCGTTTCAAGTGCTGGCCTTCGCTTTGGCTCTCTGGGGAGTGCTGTTGGGAGTCGGGCAGATCCAGAATCCGTGGATGGAAACGTTCGGCAACGCCAGCCGCCAGTTCGGGCCCGTTCCCCAGATGCTTCTGGGCATTGCCATGGTGATGGTGCTGTTTGAGAACCAGCGCAATGCCGTGCAGGAAAACACCCTCGCCCTCTCGACTTTGGGCGTGGACCCGCGGCGGCTGCTATTCGCCGACGATCTGATTCCGAATATGCAGGCAGCCCTGCAGCGGCTGCGGACCGCCCTGCCCATGGACTGCGCCGCCATCGTGATCAGCGAGCGCTGGCGCGGACTGCTGCCCTCGGTTCAGCAAGGTTTTCAACCCGGCTTTCTCGACGCTCTTGAGCGAACCGGTGCCGGCGACTACATCTGCGAACTTGCCTACCGGCAAAGCGGCATCTTCACTGTCCACGACGTGCCCGAGATGACGGAGCCGGTCGCCGTCGGAACTCAGGCCAGGTTCGCAGAACTGAAGCACATCCTTGCGGAAGCGCGAGTTCGGCACCTGACCGCCGTCAATCTGCAGACTCGCGAACATAACTTCGGAGTCATTCTCTTCCCGCATGCCGAGCGGCGCGCATTTGGCTCGTCGGGGCCTCGGCTGATGGTCGGACTCGCGCTGCAACTCGGCCTCACCCTGGAGAATTACGTCATCAGTCACGACGCCTACCGGCGCACAAAAGAATTCGAGCTTCTGACTGAGATCGGAAAAGCCATCAGCTCGCGCCTTGACCAGGACGAAATCCTGCGCACCATCCAGACCGAGCTGGGGCAGATCTTTGATACCAGCCACTTCTACATTGCATTCCAGGAGTCCGACGAGATCCGTTTCGAGTTGGAAGTGCGGGACAATCGCGTGCTCCCCAAGCGCAAGCGGGAACTGCGGAACGCATTTACCGAATACGTCATCCGCAACGGCGAACCGCTACTCATCCGCTCCGACCTCGAAAGCGTGCGGCAGCGTCTGGGCATCGCCCATATTCCTCAGCGCCCTGCCAAATGCCTGATCGCTGCGCCGATCTTCCAAGGCAACCTGGCCTCGGGGATTATGGTTGCGATGAACCCCGAGCGGGAATTCGTCTTCGAGCAGCGCGATCTCGACGTCTTGGTGACCGCGGCCGGCCAAGTCTCGGTCGCCGTAGAAAATGCGCGGCTCTTTGCCGACGAGCAGCGCCGTTCGAGGCAACTCGCATTTCTCAATAACGTGTCCCGTACGGCGATCTCCAGCGACGACCCTGTCCACATGCTCAAAGAGATCGCCGACGAGATCCAGAAGAACTTCAGCTTCGATCACATCGGCATTGGCCTGCTCGACAAAGGAATGAAAGAGGTCGAGATCAAGGCGGAGGCGGGAATCACGGCGCACGCCACCGGCAAGCGCATTTCCCTCGGCACCAGCACGATTCTCGGGAGGGTGGCACGCACTGGCGAGCGCGCTCTCGTGCAAAATGCGCTCCCGGGAAATCTCTCAGGAATTCTCCCGGACTCCCGCGCCGTGCTCTGTATCCCGATCACCTGGGGCGAATCGCTTCTCGGCGTGCTCAACGTGGAAAGTCACAACGAAAACGCCTTCTCGCCGCAGGATGTCCTCATCCTGAATACCCTCGCGGACCTGCTGGCCACGGCGCTGCACAATGCCTTCGTCTTCCAGAAGCTGCAACAACAGTCCATCACTGACGGGTTGACGGGAATCAAGACCCGCCGCTTCGTCTGGGAGGCGCTCTCCGCCGAGTGGAAACGGGCGTCTCGCTCAGGCCGGCCGTTTTCCGTCGTGCTCATCGACCTCGACAAGTTCAAGGCCGTTAACGATACCCTGGGCCACTTCGAGGGCGACCTGGTGCTGGCGCGCGTGGGCCGACTGTTGGAGCAGAAATCACGGCAATCGAACGTGGTCGCACGCTATGGTGGCGATGAATTCATGGTGCTCATGCCCGAGACCGGCCCCGAACAGGCGCAGGTGCTCGCCGAGCGCCTCCGCCAATGGTTGGCCACCGACCCAATGCTCGCGGAGCACCGCATCACCGGCAGCTTCGGTGTGGCCAGCTTTCCGATGCACGGCTTCTCGATCGAAGACATCATCCGCGTCGCCGATGCCGGCATGTACGTCTCCAAGCGGTCGGGAGGCAATCTGGTCTCGACCGCGCAGGAGTTCGTGGAAGGGCAGGATTTCGCCCGCCAGCGCCAGCAGATTTCTGCCTACATTGAAGGCTTCCTGCAGCGCGAAAAAACAGGTCCGGAGCAACTGGAGGAGCTGACATCCACGCTCTTCAAGCTGTGCGGCGGAGAACAGGATTGCAAGGTGCAACTTCTGCGGGAAGCGATTGAGTCTCTCAGCCGCGCCGCCGAATCGCGGGAACTGCAGACCTCCGGGCACGGCGATCTGGTTGCGCGTTACAGCGAGGTTATCGCCCGCGCGCTCGGGCTCTCGGCGGAAGAAACTGCCGATCTGGTCTATGCCGCCCGAGTCCACGACGTGGGAAAGATGTTTATTCCCGAACACATCATCAGCAAAGCCGGCCCGCTGACCGACAAAGAGTTCTTCCAGGTAAAGCTGCACCCGCACATCGGGGCCGAGATCGTGCGCACTATTCCGCACTCCGACCTGATGCGCCAGGCGATCGAGCACCATCACCAGAGATTCGACGGCTCCGGCTATCCCGACGGCCTTCGCGGCGAGCAAATCCCGCTCTGGGCGCGCATTATCGGTCTGGCCGATGCCTACGCCAACATGCTCACCGAGCAATCCTTCTCAGCTGCGCGCACGCCCGAGCAGGCGCTCGATGAACTCTCCAAGATGAGCGGCACGCGCTTCGACGGCATGCTCGTCCGCCTGCTCATTCGCGGGCTGAAAGCGGAGCGAACTTCCACCGGCTCCAGCCTCTGACGCCTCTCGTACGTCCTCTGCCAGAAACCGCGATTTCACTGATTCAATTTTTGGAGTCGGGGATGAACTGCTGCCTGCGAAGGGATCGTAGATGATATCACGCGCCGAAAACAGATTGTTTCTTTGCCGATCTTCCTCCAGACTCCACTGCCATGAAGACGGAAACGGTTTTGCTCAACGGCATGGAGATGTTCTACGAAATGGATGGTAACGGGGAGCCGCTGCTGCTTCTGCATGGCGGAGGCGGCTGCCATGAAGACTGGCTCTACGCCGGACGGGAAGAGTTCGCGCGAAACTTCACGCTGATTGCCCCAGACGCCCGCGGCCACGGTCGTTCGACCAATCCGGCACGGACCATCACGCACCGCCAATGCGCACTGGATACTCTTGCATTGCTCGATCATTTGCAGATCAAGCGCTGCAAAGCCATCGGGCTCAGCATGGGCGGCAACATTCTTCTCCACATGGCGACGATGCAACCGGATCGCATCGAAGCGATGGTTGTGGTCAGTACGACCATGTATTTCCCGGAACAGGCGCGCGCCATCATGCGTCAGGTTCCGGTGGACAATCAACCCGCCAGCGAGTGGGAGAGTATGCGCAAGCGGCACCCGCTCGGCGACGACCAGATCAAGGCTCTCTGGGAGTGGCAGCGTGGTATGAAAGACAGTTATGACGACATGAACTTCACGCCGCCGCAATTGAGCAAGATCACGGCATCAACTCTGATCATTTACGGGGACCGCGATTTTCTTTATCCCGTCGAGATGGCCGTCGAAATGTACCGGACGATCCCGCGCTCGGCGTTGTGCGTAGTTCCGAACGGCAGCCACGGCCCCATTTTTCTGGAAGCAGCCCCGCACTTTGCAAGAACAGCGCTGGATTTCTTGCGCCGCTGATCCCGGCAAGCCCCCGCACGCGCTCCGGCTATGCTCCGCAGCATGCCATGCGATAGCCTAGTCAGCTATGTCCATCCCTCTATCGTTATCCGGCAAGGTCGCACTCATCTCCGGTGGCTCTCGCGGCATCGGCGCTGCGATCGTCCGCATGTTCACTGCCGTCGACGCGAAGGTCGCGTTCAGCTATCGCAGCGCTCGTTCGAAAGCCGAAGCTCTGGCGAACGAATGCGGCCCGAATTCCTGCCATCCCATCGCCTGCGACCTGAACCATCCAGAAGCCGCGCGTTCTCTGATGGCACAGACGGTTCAGAGGTTTGGGCGCGTCGACATCCTTGTCGCGAATCACGGCGTCTGGCCGGTCGATGACGTTCCCATCGAGAAGATGTCGGATGAGCAGTGGCGCTCGACCCTGTCGATCAATCTTGACGGCGTCTTCGGCCTGGTGAAACACGCGGTTGCCCAGATGAAATCTCAGTCCCGAACCAGCGGTCCCGCCGGTCACATTGTGCTGATCAGCTCGACTAGCGGGCAGCGCGGAGAGGCGTTTCACTGCGACTACTCGGCCACTAAAGGCGCGCTCATCAGCATGGTGAAAAGCCTCGCGTCGGAACTGGCCCGCGATCGCATTTACGTCAACTGCGTCGCGCCCGGATGGGTTGACACCGACATGACCACCGAGGCGCTTCAGGATCCGAAGAGCGGCGAGGAGATTCGGCGTACGATACCCTTGGGGAGGGTGGGCAAACCCGAGGAAATTGCTGCCCCTGTGCTCTTCCTCTGTACCGAGCATGCCAGTTTCATTACTGGTGAGATTTTCAACGTGAATGGCGGGGCAGTCCTGGTCGGATAGGTTTCCGAGGGGAAAAATGGCGCGTCCAGCTAGCTTTCCCGTGACTTCTTGCATCCAAAGATCGAGTGGACCTTTGACGGCTTGAGGCGGAAAGTCCCCGAAAAACGCTACAATTCTGATTGCGTGGTCCATCCCTAAACGGAATGAAACGGTTCTTCGCGACTGCGGTGTTGGTGTGCTTGGCGTCGTCCCTCGCGGGAGCGCAGACGCAAAACTCTGCGATTCCATCGGCATCACAGGACACATCGAAAAACCTGACTTCGACGCCCACCCCCGCAATCCCGCCCAACAAGGAAGCACAGGACAATTCCAACAAAGCGAAGGCGATCATTGAGCAGGGCATTGAAGCCCTTGGCGGCAAGACTTATCTGAACATCCGCGACATCGAGCAACAAGGACGCACCTACGGATTTCACCATGGGACGCCGTCGGGCGGAGGAGGTCTGTTCTGGAGATTCAGCGAATTCCCCGACAAGGACCGGATTGAGTTCACCAAGGAGCGCGACTACGCCGTAGTCTACGTCGCGGAGAAAGGATATGAGATCACGTTCAAGGGCCCTCACCCGGTCGAAAAGAAGGATCTCGACGAGTATCTCCGCCGGCGTCACTTCTCGCTGGAGCGAGTCCTCCGAACCTGGCTCAATGATCCGGGCGTGATCATCCTGTTCGACGGCAACGCCATTGCCGCCCAGCACCCCGCGCTTCAGGTCACCCTGCTCAACGCGCAGAACGAAGCTGTGACCCTCTACTTCGACGTCGACTCCCACCTGCCGATCAAGAAGTCCTTCGAGTGGCGCGACCCGGAGGACAAGCAGAAGAACATCGAAGAGGAGATCTACGAGAACTATCGCTCTGTGTCCGGCATCATGGCGCCCTATAACGTCACGCGCTATTTCAACGGCGATATGTCGAACCAGCGCTTCCTGAATTCCGTGACCATCAATCAGGGACTCGACCCCGCCATGTTCGACCCCAACTCCGGCTACAACCCCAACAAAATCGCCAAGCCCGGAAAACGCTAGAAATCACAGCAGTTCCAGCCGCTGGCGGAATTCGCTTGACAAAGTGTACGCGCGACACTTATATTTGGTGTCATAAAGACACTGTTGGAGGTTGCCATGTTCCGGTTGATGAAAGTGCCGCCAACCACCTACGTCCTGCACTACAAGCACGGGAAAATCAAGCGCGAGGGTGCAGGATTGTCCTTCTTCTACTGGGCACCCACGTCCACGATCGTTGCGGTCCCCCTAGCCAGCGCCGACATCCCGTTCGTCTTTCAAGAGTCCACGACGGATTTTCAGTCGATCACTCTTCAAGGGCAGCTCACGTACCGGATTGCCGACCCAAAGCGCCTCGCGTCGCTTCTTGACTTCACCATCGAACGGCGGAATACGCCCTACTTCGACGACCACGCCCAGGACCGGCAAAAGCTGCCCGAACGCCTGGTGCATGCATTGCAGTCCCTGACTCGCTCTGTCATTCAACGGCTTTCGCTCAAGGAAGTGCTGGTTAGTTCCGAGACGATCGTGGCCGAGGCCTTGGTGAAGCTGAAGGAATCCGAGGCGGTCTCCAGCATGGGCCTGGAGATTCTGGCGCTGTCGATTCTCGACATCAAGCCAACGCCGGAGATGACCCGGGCACTCGAGGCGGAAGCGCGGGAAGCGCTGCAGGGACGCGCCGACGAAGCCATATACGCCCGCCGCAATGCCGCCGTCGAGAACGAGCGCATGATCAAGGAAAGCGAGCTCAATACCGAAATCGCGGTCGAACAGAAGAAGCGCGAAATCCGCGAGACGCAGCTGGCAGCTGAAATCGCCGCGGAGCAGAAGAAACGGGAAATTCGGGAAACGCAGATGGCGTCCGAGATTTCGGTCGAAGAGAAACGCCTGCAGCTCGTGGCTCGTCGAGTCGAGAACGATCGCAAAGAGGCGGACGTCCGCGCCTACGCACTTACCGAGATCCTCAAGCCCCTGCGCGATCTCGACTGGAAAGCGCTGATGATGCTGGGTGCCAGAGGCGCCGATCCCAAGGCGATGGTCGCCATGGCGTTTCAGGAGATGGCTGAGAACGCGCAGAAGATCGGCGAGCTCAACGTCTCTCCCGATCTGCTGAAGTCGTTGATCTCAAGCGCGGGGAAATAGTGCCGTGTACAAGAAACTCATCATCGTAACGCGCAAGACTCGCCTGCAGGAGTTAGTCGAGCGCTTCAACACGCACTCGCAGGCAAAGTTCTACATCGAGCACGCCGGCGGAGACTTCACCGATTACGAGCGGGAAGACGACGCCTACCGCCGGTCGCTCGATGTGCTGCGCCACTCGCTGGAATTCGACCTCCCGCAGCAACTGGTCGACCGCAGCCTGGTTCCTACATTTCAGTTTCGAACCGAGGATCTAGTCTTCACCCTCGGCCAGGACGGACTGGTCGCGAACACTGCGAAGTACGTAGGTAGCCAGCCCATCATCGCGATCAACCCGGAGCCATCCCGCTTCGACGGTATCCTGCTGCCCTTCGCTCCAGAGGATGCGCGGGGAGCAGCCGACAAAGTCATGGCGGACAGAGCTCTTGTGCGCGAAGTGACGCTGGCCGAAGTTGTTCTCAACGACGGCCAGCGCCTGCTGGCCTTCAATGATCTGTTCATCGGGGCGCGCAGTCACGTCTCCGCGCTCTATCGCATCGCCTGTGACGGACACACCGAGACTCAGTCATCGAGCGGCGTCCTCGTTGCCACCGGCGCCGGCTCCACTGGCTGGGTTTCCTCGGCGTTCAATATGGCCGCTGGCATCTCCCGCTTCTGCGGCGGAAAGCCCGGTTCGGCGATCCGGCTTCTATGGGAAGACCGGCGACTGATGTATGTTGTCCGCGAACCGTTCCTCAGCCGACACTCGCAAATCTCCATCGTTGCCGGCATGTTGCGGGCGGACGAGGAGCTGTCCCTGCAATCCCTGATGCCTTCCGGCGGGGTCATTTTCAGTGACGGCATGGAGACGGACTTCCTCAACTTCAACTCCGGTTCAAGCGCCCGCATTCACGCCGCAGAGCGGCGAGCCCGTCTCGTCGCGCGAGAGGACGCGTAGACTACTAAGGCATGCGCGTCGCCGTCGATATCGTGATCTTCACCATCCAGGAGGGCGAGCTGCGGGTGCTCCTGGTGAAACGCGGCATCCCACCCAGCGTGGGCCAGTTCGCCATTCCAGGCGGATTCGTGCACGACGACGAGAACCTTGAGGAAGCCGCTCTCCGCGAGCTCAAAGAAGAAACCGGCGTCACCGACGTCTACCTCGAGCAACTCTATTCGTTCGGCGATCCCGGCCGTGACCCGCGAGGACGGGTAATCAGCGTGGCCTACTTCGCCCTGATCGCGGCCGACCGTTCGCCCCTGATCCCCGGCTCCGATGCCGCTGACGCCCGCTGGTGGCCTGTACGCAAGCTGCCTCCCCTGGCCTTCGACCACGCCGCGATCCTCGACTACTCCTTGCAGCGCCTCCGCAACAAACTCGAGTACACCACCGTCGGCTTTCAGCTGCTTCCGGCACGCTTTTCCCTAACAGAGCTGCAGGAGGTCTATGAGGCGATCCTCGACAAGAAGCTCGACAAGCGGAACTTCCGCCGAAAGCTCGCACTCCTGAAGATTCTTCGCCCAACGCGGGAGCTGCGCCACAGCGGCCGACGCCCGGCACGGCTCTATGAATTCGTAGCCTCGAACTTCGAGAAGCTCAAAGATAAAGGGATTCTGTTTCCCTTCTAGGTTCGGGGCGCGTCGCCCTCAATCAATACGAATGTTCTCCTAAATATAAGTGGGACAATATCTTATCTAAAATCCAAGGCCCCCGAAGTCCCCCGTGCTGCCGCCTTCCACAGCCACTAACTGTGGTATTTTTGCCACAGACGGATTTCCTGAACAGCGCTGTAACCTGTAAATAACTGGCCGGAATCCGTCTTGATGTACGAGCAGACAATTCGCGCCGCTGCAGCCTGCAGCGGCATCGGTTTGCACAGCGGCGCTCCCGTCTCGGTGCGCATCCTTCCCGCTCCCTCGGGAACCGGCATCGTCTTCCGCCGGACCGATCTCGACGGCTTTGAGATCGAAGCCGTTAGCCGCAACGTCGCCCGCGTCAGCTATGCCACCAGCCTGATGAAGAAGGGCGTGCTGATCTCAACGACCGAGCACGTGCTCTCCGCCTTCATCGGTCTCGGCGTCGACAACGCCATCGTGGAACTCGACAATCTCGAACTACCCATCCTCGATGGCAGCGCCAAGCCATTCGTCGATATGATGCGCAAGGCCGGCATTCGCAAGCAGCGCCGGGCGCGGAAGTATCTGCGAATTCGCCGCGAAGTCGAGATGCGCGAAGGCAACAAGTTCATCGCCGTCTACCCCGCCGATTCCTATTCCGTTTCCTATTCCATCAACTTCCCCCATCCTCTGATCGGAAAGGAAACTTTCCAGGTGGAATTGACGAACGGAAGTTATCTGAAGCACATCGCCGGGGCGCGCACCTTTGGCTCCCGCGAAGACGAGCAGGCCATGCGCAATATGGGCCTGATTCGTGGCGCCTCGCGCGAGAACTGCATTGTGCTGACCAGGGACGGAATCGAGAATGGCCCCTTGCGCTACCCGGACGAATTTGTTCGCCACAAGGTCCTCGACCTCGTCGGCGACCTGGCTTTGTTGGGAAAGCAGTTGTTGGGCAGGGTCGTAGCTGATCGCGCCGGACACGCCATGCACACCGCGATCGTTTCGCGCATCCTCCGCGACAAGACCCTGTGGGAAGAAGTTACCCTGCCCCAAGAGAGCGTCGAGCGCGAAGCCCCGCGGCGTTCCGAAGCCGCCGCTGGATCCTCTCTGCAGTAGCGCCAGACCCTCCGCCTGAGACTTCAATCACCCGGTTCGGAAGGCGTTTTGCTCAGCTCGATGGCGTCGACGGGCCGCTGCTTCATGAGCTTTTCCAGCTCGGCACGGGCCTGCGCAATCACAGCGGCCGCAAAGCTGCGGGCTTGATCTTGCCGTTCCTTTGATAGTTCCTTCACACGCATGTTCAGGAGTGGCACGTCGTCTTCCAGCCGGCGAAGCGTCCTCTGCACCCTGGCGATCCGAAACTCATGCGTCATAGATGTCATTTCCCCCGAGGCACCAGCTTGCTGGCGGAGAAGGCGGGCCACAAGTCCAGAGTAAGGTTCTCCCTGCTCGATGGACTGCGGGATGTACCCAGGACAGGTTAGTTAGCTTGCGCGGCGAGATCCTTGGAACCGGGCAGTTGCTCTTCCATCCGCTGGTCCAGCCAGTTTTCCAGATGGGTTTGTGCGGTTTTGGGAATGTTCTGAAAACGCAGGCCTGCCAGTCCCTTGAAATCAGCCCAGGTTACTTCGGCCTCGCTGCGAATCTCAACGTCGCTGCCCGGAAGCAGGAAGCGCAAACGCACTGCCGCACCTTTCGGCAGCGCCTCTTGCAGCAGCAGAGCGATGCCCCCCTCGCTGACGTTCGTGCTGGTTCCTGCCACAGTCTTGCCGTTTACTTCCACGCAGACCGAAGTCTTTACCGGCTGCCGGAAGTAGCGGCGGCGCTCCCGCAGCATGAACTTCAGCGCGGCGTGAAAGCAGCGCGAGGCATTGAGAGTGGTGAGGGGCTTTTGCAGCACGAAGTTTGCTCCCATCTCGAACGCCTGCTGCGTCGTGGTCCGTTTGCCGTTCAGGATCGCGAAGGCGACCGAGCTCTTATTGCTCGGCGTGCTCCGCAGAATCTGCAGCACAGCGTGTCCGCCCGCCAGGTCGTCGCAGTCTACGATGATGGCGTCGAATTTCTCAGAAGCCAGCAGATCGGCACCAGCACGGGCGTCGGGCCGAACCTCCACCGCAATCGCCAACTTCTCCAGAGTGGATCGGAGGACGCGCACTACATCGAGATCCTGGCTCAGCAACAGGGACTGCAGACTCATGCAGCGATTGTAGGAGGTGCCTCGCAATCCGCGTAGTGACCAAGGTCATGGAACCGCTGTCTGCGTTGATGTTGTCTAGGATCCTTGTATTTCCCCGGGAAGTTTGTTTCGCGGATACTAATCAATTACAAATAATTGCCGACCACCCATGTCAGAACCAGTCTATCTCTCGCTGGGCTCCAACATCGGAGACCGTGGCAAGAATCTGCGCGACGCGATTCGCCGCCTCGAGCATATCGGCGACCTGCGCGCGATCTCGTCCCTCTACGAGACCGAGCCAGTCGAGTTCACCGATCAACCGCCATTCCTCAACTGTGCCGTTGCCCTCGAAACAGGCGTCGGTCCAGCAGAACTCATGCAGCAGCTCCTCGAAATTGAGCAGTCCATGGGACGCCGCAGGGTCCAGAAAAAGGGACCGCGCATTATCGATATCGACATCCTGCTGTTCGGCGACCTTGTGGTGGACACTCCTGCCGTGACAATTCCTCATCCAGCCATGCAGCAACGAAGATTCGTGCTCGAACCTTTAGCGGAAATTGCACCGGAGGCCCGGCACCCAGTTCTGAACAAGACTGTTAGAGAATTATTAGATAGACTCGGCGCAGGACAGTCCGTTCACCGCATCGACCACGACAAACCAACGCCAGACTGATTCTTAAGGCAGGATAATCCGGCTACCCGCTTCTTCTGGGGTTACGACTGCCGATTCCTTTTCAGGGAACTGCGCGAACAGAAATTCCACAAAGGCGCGCGACCTCGGCCGCCCGGACGTGCGTCCATGCGCGAGCCGCAACAGAAACACCAGAGCCTTGAGCACTTCCGAGTCGCGCAGAGTTGAATAGCCGATGTGCTTCTGCTCGGCCTCGCGATACTCCTTTACCATCGTCTCCACTTCGATGGCTACGCGTCTTCGCGATTCGCTCGTCAGCGGTTGCTCGTAGTGGAGTCCGGAATTCACCCGCCGCTCGTAGCTCGTCGCCAGCATGGTGAGGGTGCCGATCAGGTCCAGATCATGCAGGCTCCGGTCCGCGCGTGCCGATTTCGCCAGCGCGTAGGTCAGCCCCATCAGCAGATGCTCCTTCTCGTACATGAACTGATCGGACACATCAATCTGCAGAAACAATCCGGCTGGATCGATCTGGTCCGGAGTGCGCTTCTCGTGCTCGCGCGCCTGGAGCAGATACGTACAGTCGCTGGGGCAATCCAGGGTCACTTCGCGCTTCTCGCCGCAGCATTGCGGGCAGATACGCCCATGCACCGCCGGACAGAAGCGTTTTTCCTTACGAATTTCGCAGATGGCGCAGCTCAAGCAAGGCTCCTGAGTCAATTATGGCATCCCGAGCGGACGGATTTCAGGATTGAAGATTTCAGATTGCAGATTGCCCGAACTGCCGCGGTATTGGAACAATCTGCAATCTGAAATCACAAATCTGAAATCACCGGGTCACGCCGATACGCATAACAGGCCCTTCCGAGTAATCCCAACCTCGTCAAACCCTGTAAAGACGGCCTCTCGGACGTTGGCAAACGATAAAACCCCAGTAAAATATGTGTTTTTCCACAGCCTCGCGGGTATAAGATAAGCCCCGCGTTGGTATTAAAACGATTCTTAAGGAGGCAGTATGGCAGCAGGTCTGACCAAAACCCAGTTGATTCGGCTACTGGCCGAGAAGACGGAGATTCCAAACAAGACAGCCGCAGCGTTCCTCGAGCACCTCGCCGACACCGCCATTAAAGAGACCAAGAAGAATGGCCTGTTCGTCGTCCCCGGACTCGGCCGCCTGGTGAAAGCGCACCGCAAAGCCCGCACCGGCCGCAACCCGCAGACCGGCGAACCCATCCAGATCAAGGCCAAGACCGTCGTGAAGTTCCGCGTCGCCAAAGCCGCGAAAGACGCGATCGCCCCCAAGAAGTAGTTTCGCCTCATTCGAATTACAAGGCCGGCCGCGTGCCGGCCTTTGTCTATGTAGAGACACCCGCCTTAGCCTGCCCTGAGCGCAGTCGAAGGGGCGTCCCGCGATGCGAAGCGAGCGGCCCATCCACAATCGCATGCCATGCCGTGCGACACTACTGCCATGCTCAACTGGATCGTCATCGGCATCGGCGACATCACCACCCGCCGCGTCATCCCCGCCATTCAAGCCGAGCCGCGCAGCCGCCTCTACGGCTTCGTCACGCGCGATCCCGCCAAGGCTGCCCAGTACGGTGCGAAGGCCTGGACTACGCTCGACCAAGCACTGACTGATCCCGAGGTTCACGCCGTCTACGTCGGCACTCCCGTTTTTCTCCACGCGACGCAAACGATCCAGTCGCTACAAGCCGCAAAGCACGTGCTCTGCGAGAAGCCCATGGGGATGAACGAAGCCGAGGCGCGCAGTATGGTCGCCGCGGCCCAGCAGAGCGGCAAGTGTTTCGGCGTGGCCTACTACCGCCGCTTCTATCCAAAAGTTCTGCGCGCGAAACAACTGATCCAGGCCGGCGCCATCGGCAAGCCCGTGTTCGCCGAGCTCACGAATCACATGTGGTTCGACGGCACTGGCGGAAGCGGTGAGCGCGCCTGGCTGTTTGATCCCGCCAAAGCCGGAGGCGGCCCGCTGCTCGATATCGCATCGCACCGCATCGATGTCCTGAATTTCCTGTTTGGGAGGCCGCTTCGAGCCACCGGTCAGCTCTCGAACGTCGTGCATCACTACCCAGTCGAAGACAACGCCACCGTAATGGTCGACTATGAAAACGGAGTGCGTGGCGTAGTCGACGTCCGCTGGCATTCGAAGATCAAGCGCGACGAGTGCCGCATCCGCGGCACCGAAGGCGAGATGGAAATGTCGCCGCTCAACGGTCCCGACCTGATTTATCCGGGAGGCCGCGAGAGCCTGCCCGTGCATTCCAATGTGCACTTACCATTGATCGCCAACTTCGTAGACGCAGTAGAGGGCAAAGCACCGCTGAGCGCCAGCGGAGCCGATGCCTATCTGACAGATTGGGTGACCGAACAAGCGAGAAGGTAACCGTAGAGACGGTCAGCAGGTTTTCTTTGCGGCCTCAGCGGTCTTTCTTAGCGACCTTTGCGATTAGCGTTTTGCAAGTCGCATCCGGACGCGCCAGACACGATTGCCAGGTTCCTTGCGGTAAGATCAAAGGTTATGACAACAACAGCTTCTGAGCCTGAGACGGGCCCGAGCCCTGCTCCGGAATCGCGCCCCTCGAACTTCCTGCGCGACCGCATCGCCGACGACCTCAAGACCAACAAGTACAACGGACGTGTGCAGACACGCTTTCCTCCCGAGCCCAACGGCTACCTGCACATCGGCCACGCCAAGGCGATCTGCATTGACTTCGGGCTCGCCGACGAGTTCAACGGCCACACCAACCTGCGCTTCGACGACACGAATCCTGAGAAGGAAGACGTCGAGTACGTCGAGTCGATCAAAGCAGATATCCAGTGGCTCGGCTTCCACTGGGACGGCCTCTTCTACGCCTCGGACTATTTCGGACAGCTTTATGAATGGGCCATAAAGCTGATCAAGGATGGCAAGGCGTACGTCGACGATCTCACTGCCGAAGAAATCCGCAAGCACCGCGGCACCCTGACCGAGCCGGGCAAAGACAGCCCTTATCGCAACCGAACGATCGAGGAGAATCTGAGTCTGTTCGAGCGCATGAAGGCCGGCGAATTCGCCGACGGCTCGCGCGTCCTGCGCGCCAAGATCGATATGGCCTCGCCCAACCTCAACATGCGTGACCCGGTGATGTACCGGATCCTGCACGCCGAGCATCATCGCACCGGCGACAAGTGGTGCATCTATCCGATGTATGACTACGCGCACGGCCAGTCGGATTCACTCGAAAAAGTCACACACTCGATGTGTTCGCTCGAGTTTGCCGATCACCAGCCGCTCTATCAGTGGTTCATCGAGCAACTGGGAATCTTTCCTTCGCAGCAGATCGAATTCGACCGCCTCAGCCTGACCTACACGCTGATGTCGAAGCGCAAGCTGCGCCAGCTGGTCGAGCAGGGCACGGTCCGCGGTTGGGACGATCCGCGCATGCCCACGCTCTCCGGCCTGCGCCGCCGCGGATACACTCCCGAAGCCATTCGCAATTTCGTCACCGCTGCAGGAGTGTCGCGCACCAACGGCATCGTGGAACTCGCCATGCTGGAGCACTTCCTGCGCGAAGACCTGAACAAGCGCTCCGCGCGTGTGATGGCCGTACTGAATCCCCTGAAGATTGTCATCGACAATTATCCCGAAGGCCAGGTCGAGGAGATGGACGCGCAAAACAATCCGGAAGACGCGAATGCAGGCTCACGCAAAGTGCCATTCTCGCGCGAACTCTACATCGAGCAGGACGATTTCCGCGAAGTGCCTCCGCCAAAATATTTCCGTCTGTCGCCGGGCAAGGAAGTCCGCCTGCGTTATGGATACTTCATCACCGCGAAGAGCGTGGTGAAGAACGACAAGGGAGAAGTGGTCGAAGTGCACTGCACCTACGACCCGGCCACGCGCGGCGGCAACGCGCCTGACGGACGCAAGGTGAAATCGACCATCCACTGGGTGTCAGCCAAGCACGCGGTCGACGCTGAAGTGCGCGTCTACGACAACCTGTTCACCAAAGAGAATCTTGGCGATCTGGAAGAGGGAGACGACCCGCTCAACCACCTCAATCCGAACTCGCTGGAAGTGATCCCGCACGCGAAGCTGGAGCCATCTCTGGCCAACGCCGCGCCAAGCAGCCGGTATCAGTTCGAACGCCTGGGCTACTTCTGCGCCGATCTGGATTCGAAGCTGGGAACCCCAGTCTTCAACCGCACGGTCGCGTTGAAAGATACCTGGGCGAAAGTGGAGAAGAAGCAGAGCGGGAAGTAGGCTGGAAGATGACTCGCCGAGGAAGATGCTTCGTCGGGCTAACCGTCGGGTTTACCGCGCTACACGCGGTGCTGACGATCACTTCAATTGTGGTTGCTTTCAGCGCAGGACGTTTCGACAACCCCGAGATTCGAGCTACCTACATTGAACGCATATGCGAATTGGCTGCAGGAGTCCTCATCCAACCCTCCGAAAGGATCCTGAGAGCCCTGGATATTATGCCTCGCGGCTCGGTGCTCGAGTGGACCGCGCTGCTTTTCAATAGCTCACTCTGGGGTGCTGCTGCTGCGTTAGTCGCGTGCGCTTTGTACACACGAATGAAACGAAAGGCAATCTCAGATGCCGCGCCATGAAACCCCAATCCGTTGTCATCCTGAGGCGCGCTTTTTGCGCCGAAGGACCTATGTATTTCGCTAAGAGCAGCAGGGCGGAAAATGGAGCTTCGATATGCGCACCCTGACCGGGCGGACTCGCATCATTTCGACTGGTGCGTACTTAGTCATTGCGTTGGTAGTTCTCTATTTATATGCCGATCCCTATTTCTGTTCGTTGTCGAAAACGGGGCAATCCCGTCTGCTCGTCAGCGTCAAGTTAGCTCTGGTCTGCAGCTTCTGGGACCTCGCGGCCGGATGGGCCGCCGTAACCATGTTTCGTCATGTTGGGCGCACGATTCCGGCGCTCTTTGCGGCAATTATTGTGGCAGTCGGACTCGCATCGACCCCGTTCTGGATCTATCGGGGATATGGCAAGTTTCTGTTCGAGAACACTGCGGCTGACGTGAGCTGCTTCTTTACCGAAGGCAGCGGCGTGGCATTTCCCTTCGTCGTTGCTCCGGCTCTCGGACTCACTACATTTATTCGTGAATGGCAGATCGGGAAGCGTGATGCGGAGGTTCAGCAATTAGAACTCTAGCTATCAGCGAGATCAGACCCGAGCGAATCGTCCACTCGGGATAGCGCGTTGGCCCGTCAAATCCGGTGCGACCATCAGCAATCGGTGCTGAATATTCAAGACTTGTCATCCTGAGGCGCAGCTTTTAGCGCCGAAGGACCTATCTATTCGCTGGCAGCATCGACGCTGCCGACAACTGCATAGATCCTTCGCGAGACAAACTACGTCTCGCTCAGGATGACAACGTCACTTGGCCTTTGCCGCCTGCTCCACCCCGGCCAGCATCTTGTCCAACTCCGCCCGCGACAGATACCGTCCGTTCACGATCACCGCGTCGATTTTCTGCGTGTTCCGAATGTCCTCCAGCGGATTCACGTCGAGCAAAACGAGATCGGCAAGCTTGCCCTTTTCGATCGTTCCCAGCCGATCTTCCATCCCAAGAAACTTCGCCGGATTCAGCGTCGCCGTTTGCAGCGCTTCCATCGGCGTGAACCCTGCCGCCACGAACCGCTGCAACTCTTCATGCAGGCTGAATCCGGGAAAGACATACACGCCCGGAGGCGTGTCGGTTCCGGCAAGAAACGGAATCCCGGCGCGATGCATCGCATTCACCACTTCGAGTTCCTTCTCGACAAAGCGCTTTCGCGTGGCAAGGTCGTCGGTGTTGAATTCGTGTTCGACCTGCTCGGTGAAGTGCTTCCAGGTGACGTCCTTCCAGTACGCAGGAACATATTTTGCGCGCGTGTCGTGAGCGAAGTCCGTCTGATCGATCAGATTTCCGCCGCGCTCCCAGACGAGAGTCGGACATTGCCACGTCTGGTTCTTCGCCAGCAAAGCAAACAATGCTTCGGCCCGCTTCGGATCGTACGTAGAGAGGAACTGCTTCTCAGTTTTCGCTCCCTTGATGAACTCATCTTCCAGTGGTGAACTGCCTTCGAAGACCCCGATCAGATGTTCGAAGCTCTTCTGCCCGGCATTCGATGCTTCCGAAGCGCGCACCGCGTCGGGCACGTGCCCAACAAACGAAATCCCCTGCTTCTTCGCCTCATCGGCGATGGCGAACACCGCGTCCCGCGGAATCAGCGATTGCAGCTTGATGAAGTCTGCTCCGCGCCGCTTGAGGTCATCGACCGCTCGGCGCCCATCTTCCGGAGTCTTGACCGCGATGGAACTTGGAAAGCGTGGTTGCGGGCCGTCGAGCATCGGCCCCGACATCACAATGCGCGGCCCAACCAGAGTGCCGGCAGCAATCTCCTTGCGCCACTGCTGCAGCACCTCCAACTCTCCGCCCATATCGCGCACGCCGGTGATGCCGTTCGCGATGAACAGGGGCAGGGTGATTTCCCTGCCACGCGGAAACCAATCCCCAAACACCATGTGGACGTGCATGTCCCACAGACCGGGAATAAGGTACTTGCCGCGCCCATCCACCCACGTTCCGGCGGGGCTGTCGGCCCTGCCAAGTTCCTCCCTCGGCACAATGTCCACGATGCGATCGTCGCGGACAATCACACTGCGATGCGGCTGGGCGGGTGTACCCGTCCCATCAATGACAGTAACGTCGTGAATGTACAGCCACTGCGATGACGATTGCGCGAAGCAAGACGCGGCACTCACCACCACCCAAAGCAGGATGCGTTTCGTCACTGGATAGCCCCGATTATTTGTCATCCTAAGGCGCGTGGTCAGCGCCGAAGGACCTCTGCAGTTTGTACGCAGCGCTCGTGTTGCCGACAGAATTCCTACTTCCGGCCCTCGTCTGCCAGTCCCGTCCCCGACGCTACACTCTCAATGTTCGGCGGATTGTGGCTGGGCGGCGGGCCTCCATGCAGACTGAGCTGTCCAAGACGGCACAGATTGATTGCATCGCCGAGAATCCGCGTCGCTTCCTGCGGAGCGTGGAAGCCCATTGAGTTCTCCGACATGACGAAGTCGATCATGAACTGGCCCTTGCGCTGGTACTCGCGCGCCTGCGCCAGTTGCGTGTCGGTCGCGCCTTTCGCCTTCTCCGCCTTGATGTCGTTGATCAGGTCAACCAGCGCGTCCAATGCTGTGTTGCGCAGATTGAAGAATTTGTCCTGAATTTCTTCCGCCCGCGCCTTCAGCTCCTCCTCGGGAAAGTGATGGCAGGTCTGACACGAACGATTGATCTTCAGCAGTGGACTGTTCACCTGGTGATCGCTGATCTTCAATCCTCCCTGCCGCATGTACGGCATGTGGCAGTCGGCGCAAGCTACGCCCGATCGCGCATGCACGCCCTGGTTCCACATCTCAAACTCCGGATGCCGCGCCTTGATCAATCCCGCGCCACTTTCCGGGTGATCCCATTCCTTGATCTTCAGCTCATCCTCGGTCGCGATGATGTTCTCAACCTTAAGCCCCTTTGCCCATGGGAAGGTCAGCCGCTTGTTCGGCGGCTGGAAATAGTACGTGACGTGGCACTGGCCGCAAACGAAAGAGCGCATCTCCTGCCGCGTGGCCATGGTGTTCACGTCGTAGTTCTGAACACCCTGTGACGCCTTCAGCGCGCGAATTCCCTCAATAAACGCCGGTCGCGTCACGCGCAGCTGCATGGTCTTCGGATCATGGCAGTCGATGCAGGCCACCGAGTGCTTCACCAGCTCCCGCACCTGCGGATACGTCATATGCGTTTCGCTGATGACGTTGAAGCCCTTCATGATGTCGCCGTTGCCGAGCTTCAGGTAGGTCGTTACCATCGAAGCGTGGCAGTTGATGCACATCGCCGGCGGAGCGAACTTCTGACGCTCGGTGAAGGTCTGGTCCTCGAGCATGTAGGCATGACCGCGCCGCTCACGGTAATCGGCGGAGAATGAATAGCCCGCCCAGATCGTCTTGAGCCGCGGATCCTCCTGCAGCTTCGACCGCGCCACCACCGATCGTGGATCGGCCTGCGTCGGCGAATGTGGAATGCCCTCGCTCCCGCCGTACTTCGTCCGTTCCATGTCCGTTGTCCGCAGGTACAGATCGTGCTGCATGGGGAAATCCTTGCCCCATGTTTCCGGATCGTCGATCGTGTCATTCAACTCGACGACGCGATAGAAAGGATTCTTCGCTTCCTGCTTGCGCTCGAAAATGTTGATCAGAAGTGCGGTGACGGCTAGTGTAGCCACCGCCGCCAGCACCACGACCGCCAGAAAAAGACGTCGCGAGCGGCCTGCTTCAGGATTGTTTGGATTATTCATGGCTACTCCGGATAGGAAGAGAGAAAAGACCAGCCGATGCCGACTCCGAATGGCCTACTGAATTATGGCAGCGCGTGCACTCCAGCCCCGCAGCTTTGCCGTGCACAACATTGCCATCGATTGCCGACGTGATCGATTCATGACACCGGCGGCAGGCATTCTCTACGACTTGATGATCGAACTTCGTAATTTCGATCGTGTCGGGATAGCGCCCGCTGGTGAAGTAAAACGAATGCCAGAAGCCGTTGTTCGCCTTCACCGCATATTTTCCGACGACGTTGTGCGGTGTGTGGCAATCGTTGCAGGCGGCCACGGAATGATGGCTCGATTTCATCCACGCGTCGTATTGCGCCTGCATGACATGGCAGTTCGCGCACGCGGCAGGATTGTTGGTGAGATAGGAATATCCCTTGGCGTAAACAAAAGTGTAGGCGGCAAGGCCTACCGCGACTCCGAAGAGGATTGCTGCCAGCAGACTGATTGCGATCGAGCGCTGCACTAAGAAGCTCCGTCTTGCGATAGAGAGAATAACGCCGCTCCTCTCATATGCAAAGCAGGAACGAAGCACCAAGAAATCCTGCGGCCGAGAAACTCAGCTGTGGACGTGCGGGCTCTGGCGTGGATTGTGGCGTGGAGCCGCGGGCTCTCTTGTGACCTTAACCTCGAAGCTGACGGGCAGCGTCTTTGGTGGAAAGCATTGCGCGTTGTCGCAGGCCTGATAGCGCAGCACGCCGCGCATCACGTACTTTCCCGGAACTACCGACGTGAGCGGATGCACCATCAGGTCGATCGCGAAATCCCCGCTATACACATTGAGCTTCGTGTCCGGAGAGAACGGGAAGCTCACATCTTGCCCATCCGGATACGAAATCTTGCCCAGCACGATGTCGGTCGGCAGGTCCATCTTCAGCGCGGTGGGAATCAGGAACTCATCCTTCGGCGCGTTTGAGTTGATGTGAAAGCCGGAGGCCACGCGGAAATTCAGGCTGACCTTGGTTTGTGTCGCGCGCTGCGCCGTAACCGTTCCAACCGGCGCCATCGAGACGGATGGAGCCTTACCCGTTTGCGCCCATACGGCGCAACTCAGCAGCACAAGTAGCAACGCATATCTTGAGAGATTCGACGAGATCATGGCTTGCAGACCCCCGGTAGCCCAGTCCAATCGTAGACGCCGCAGCCTCCCGTTCCTATTGTCAATCCGGAGACGCGGCGAGCAGCACTGCTCTGATGCTAGTTTCCCGGCAGCCGACGTCCAACGTTACCGGCGAGCAGTCAGCACATTGGCCGTCGTACCTGTACCAGCGCTTGCCTGGGTGCCCAAGGCCTTCTTGATCGCGTCTTCGATCTCGGCCTTGCCCTCAATCCCCATGATCTTGTCCACGATTTTTCCGTCGCGTCCGACAAAGAAGCTCTCCGGCAGCGCCGGGACCCCGCCATAAGCGTCACCCACCGCTTCCTTTCCGAGCAGGACGGGGTAATTCATCCCCATATCTTTCGCGAACCTCGCGATTTCATCCTTGCCCGAGTCGTCCATCGCCACGCCGACGATCTGCAACCCCTGCGAGCCGTATTTATCCTGAAGTTCCACCAGCCATGGGGTCTCGATCTTGCACGGCCCGCACCACGTCGCCCAGAAATTCACCAGCACGGCCTTGCCGCGCAGCGACGACAGGCTCAGGCTTTTGCCGTCCAGAGTCTCCAGCGTGAAATCTGGGGCAGGAGTTCCGGAGCCCATCCGCGCCGGACGAACTCCTCCGGAGTTCCGCGCCATGTGGACCCCAAAATACAGCATGCCCGCCGCAACGATGGCAACCACGACCAGCGCCAGCGGATTCCGCTTCGGTGGCCGCCGGACTGGCGGTTCCACCGGAGGAACCTCCGATGGCCCCGGACTGTAGTTCGTCTGGAGTTCTACCAGTGGCGCACGGCAGACGTCGCAGGTCGGAGTGCCCGGTGCAGCCTCCGGTCTCGCGCCATCCGCTGCCAGCGAAGCCCCACACTTCGGACACCACTGCGCGCTCTGCGCCGGTGTCTCGTTCGATTTCTCACCCATCAACATAGACCAGACCTCACAACGAAAAGCGATTCAAAAACGACAGCCAGCTTGAGATCAGCGTAAACCGGCCAAATACCAGCAGAAGGCCCAGCGCGATCAACAATCCACCGGAGGCAACTTCCAGCACGTGCATGTGCGACCGGAAGCGGCTGTAAAACTTGAGGAATCTCTCCATCAGCAGCGACGTCAACAGAAACGGCACAGCTAAGCCTAGGGAGTACACGGTCAGCAGCGTGATTCCCTGCATCACCTTGTCTTCCTGACTCGCGATCGCCAGAATCCCCGACAGAATCGGCCCCAGGCACGGCGTCCAGCCGAATGCAAACGCAAATCCGATCGCGAACGCCCCAAACGGCGTGCTGCTGCCTTTCACGTTATGCAGGCGCGCGTCCTGCAACAGCCACTTGATCTGAAAGATTCCCGTCAGATGTATGCCGAAAATGATGATCGCCACGCCGGCCACGATGGAAAGAGTGTGCTTGTACTGGGCCGCGATCTGCCCGATTTCGGTAGAGACCGCCCCCAGCGTAATGAACACCAGGCTGAATCCCAGGATGAATCCGATGGAGTTCACCATCACCCGGCGCATCAGCTGACCTTGCGCCGACTTCAACTCCTCAATCCCTGCGCCTGAAATCAAGGACACATATCCCGGCACCAGCGGCAGCACGCACGGCGACAGAAACGAAATGAGGCCAGCAAAGAATGCGCCGATGAAAGTGGGCTGTGGGATGCTCGACATGCGTTCCTTATTGTACCTGCTGGCTTGGACTCACCAGATAAGACGCTAGCCTGAAGAATAAGTTGCGAGGCAAAGGGACTTTTAACGGCCTTTTGACTTGACCGGCTGCTCCGCCGGAGGCGGGACAACGCCCGGCACCTGCACTTTGTCCGGCGACTCGGCCAGCTTGCGGAGCACCTCAGTCGGCAGCGTCGCCAACAACACCGCGCGCGTGTCTTCTTGCTTGACTTGCAGGCTGTCAAAGAAGGCTTTCAGACCAGCGTCGTTTCCAGGAGACTCGACCGACGCTTCCGCGCTGCGCAGCAACGCCAGGAATACGTCCGCTTTGTCGACGATGGCGCGGGCATCCTGCTCATCCCCCGCCCAGGCTTCGGCGCGAACATGCAGCGCCCCGGCTCGAAAGGGCAGGTGCAACGGATTGAAACTGGCCGAGATCACGACATCGGCTGGATGAGGCAGAAAGCTCAGCCATCCGCCGAACTCCGGCGACGCAGGCTCCGCATGCGCCACCATCCAGAACGGGCTGGCCAGCTGTACTCGCTTGTAATAACGCCGCAGCAGCGCCGGGCCGCCGAACGGCGAGGCCAGCCGCCGCGAGCGATCCACGATCCCGCGAATCACTGCCGGATCATCATGGTTCGATGCCGCGACCGTGTCCACCCCGAGTATCGCGATCCGGAACATGCGCCCATACACCGGGATCGTGTAGATCTCGACCGATTGGTAGTTCTCGACCGACTTCGCCATGCGCCGGAAATACGCGCTGCATTTGTTGCTGTCGAAGCGGCCAATGAATACTTCCGAGAACCGCGATTCCGGCGCTTTTCCCCCCGTGCCGCCCCCCGGCCACTTTTCCGGATAGTGAATCGCAAACGCCACCGAGTCGAGATCACGCTCGTAGTCGAAGCCGGTTTCCTGGATGAACTGCTCGTACTCCGGTTCGTGCGTCACCGGATTGAACGCCTTGCCATTCGTCTTCCGAAGCCAGCTGTAATCGACGTACAGGAATCCGTCCGCCCCGGGCAGCAGCCGGGCGGGCTCCGGAGGCGCATGCTTGCGGAGTTGGACGGTGAGGACGACGGCCCCGGCGACAATGACGACGGCGAAAACTATGGGGAAAGTGCGTCGTATTCGCATGAAGGTGGAGCTAGGACTGAAATGATAGCACCGATGCTTGCCGCCTAAGCCTCTTCCCCGTCCGATCCGCAGTCTGGAAGCTTGCGTTCGCTTCGCTCCCGGTTCGATGTAGACTCTACGGACGCGTCTCGGGGGAGTCCGTGTTTCGTCCCAACCAACTCATATTGGCTCTCGTCCTCTGCCTCGCTTCGTTTGCGGCGGCCCAGGAAACTCATTCCCACGAAGCGCCCGAACAATTGGGCGAGGTTTCGTTCCCGGTTTCCTGCAAGCCCGCGGTTCAGAAGGAATTCAACCGCGCCGTCGCTTTGCTGCATTCGTTCGCCTACACCGCGTCGGAAGCCGCATTCCAGACGATCGCACAGCAAGATTCCTCATGCGCGATGGCGCACTGGGGCATGGCGATGGCACACTTTCACCAGCTGTGGCAGCCGCCGGTCGCGCCATCCTCCTATCACGACGCGCAACTGGAAATCGACCAGGCGCAGAAGATTACCGGCGCATCCGATCGTGAGCGCAAGTTCATCCACGCCGCCAGTCTCATCTTCGGCGATTCCTCCACTCCCTACGCCACGCGGGTTCTCGCGTATGAGCGGGCAATGGCCGAGGTTTCCAGCGAGAACAAATCTGACTCCGAGGCCCAGGTCTTCTACGCATTGGCCTTGCTCGCCAGCGCCTCTCCCGCTGACAAGACGCACGCCAATCAGAAGAAGGCTGCGGATTTACTCGAGCCCATCTTCCGATCGGCGCCGCACCATCCCGGCGCCGCGCATTACCTGATCCATGCCTACGACAACGCAGAACTCGCCCAGCGAGGTCTGCCCGCCGCCCGCCTCTACGCCCAGATCGCGCCCTCGGCACCGCATGCCCTGCACATGCCGTCGCACATCTTCACGCGGCTCGGCCTCTGGGAGGACTCCGTTGCGTCGAATCTCGCTGCCCGGCAAGCGGCCCACCGAGCCGGCGACATCGGCGAGGAACTGCACGCGATGGACTATCTCGTCTACGCCTATCTGCAACTCGGACGCGAGGCGGAGGCCGCACAGATCATCCAACAGCTGAAGACGATGACGAGCCCGAGCAACGGAGATTTCAAGGTTTCGTACGCCTCGACCGCCATGCCTGTTCGCTATCTCGTGGAGCGCGGCCAATGGCAGGATGCGGCGGCGCTCTCCGACCCGGGGCCAGTGCCTCCGGAAGTGGCCGCCATCGTCGTGTGGGCGCGGGGCGTGGGAGGCGCCCGCGGCAAGAGTTCCTCCCCGGACAGTGCGTCCGCCGACGAATTGCAGAAGCTCCAAGAGCAACTGCAAACGTCCGGCAGTACCTATTGGGCAACGCAGGTTCGCGTGATGAGAAATGAAGTACTGGCGTGGAACGCCAATGCCGCACACAACGCTCCTTTTGCGGTGGCGCTCATGCGGGAAGCCGCCGACTTGGAAGACTCTCTCGAGAAGCTTCCCGTGACACCGGGCCCGATCATTCCCGCCCGGGAACAGCTGGCTGATCTCCTGCGGGAGCAGGGATCATTCGATCAGGCAGTGAAGGAATACCAGGCGGCTTTAGCGAATGCTCCCGGCCGCCGCAACGCTGTCCAGGGCCTCGCGGCCGCGACCGCCCGCGCCCGGTAGAGCGTGACGCCGCCCGGCGGGTGTCCAGCCCCGAACAAGGATTTTCGAAATCCGGACACCACCGCCTCTCCTGACTTCCTGCGATTCCGTGCAGCACTTAAGAAAGCAATCACTTAGCGAGCATCCCGTTTGGGCCGGCGAGTGCTCCCGAGTGTCCAAACCCTTCTGTGAAGGAGTCGCACCGATGTCTTTTCCGGACCTCCGTGTTGCCGTCCGTCACCTGTTGAAGTCTCCCGGTTTCACAGCCACTGCCATTCTGATGCTCGCCATCGGCATTGGCGCTACGACCGCCGTTTTCTCGATTGTGGAGGCTGTTTTGTTAAGGCCGCTGCCTTTTCCCCAATCCGAGCGGCTGGTGTCACTGGGCGACATTCTTCAGGGTGCCAACTTCGGAGGCGATGGAGGAGTCGGCGTTACAGCACGAGACATCGTCGCATACGCCCGGGATACCCACAGCTTTCAGAGTCTAGGCGGATATAAATCGATTGGCCCCGAGTTGTCTGGCATCGGTGAGCCAGCCCAGGTAAATGCGACGCGAGTGACCGCTGGAGTCTTCGCGGCATTGGGAGTCGCCCCTTTAACTGGACGATTTTTCACCCAGCAGGAGGATGATCAAAACGAGCTGGTAGCCGTTGTCAGCTACTTACTCTGGCAAAACCGGCTGCACAGCGACCCGAACGTGCTGGGCACCAAGATTCTGCTGGATCGGAAGCCCTACCTGGTAATTGGAGTCATGCCCCGCAATTTCGAGTTTCCGCTTCTTCCGGGACACTTTGACACGTCGGAGCTTTGGATTCCGATGAGCTTCACCCCGGCGGAAAAAAGTGACGGCGCTGCAGCCAATTGGCAGTTCAGCATGATCGGGCGCCTTAAGCCGGGAGTCACCGAGGCCCAGGCACAGCAGGATGCCGAACACGTTGCTGAGGACATCATGCGCAGCTATCCGCCTTCCATGGCGAGCCTGCACATTCAGGCGTCGGTCCGTTCGCTGCGGGAAGATACGGTGTCCGACGCTCGCGAGTTAGTGAGAATTCTCTTTCTTGCCACTGCGATTGTGCTGCTGATCGCCTGTGCCAACCTCGCAGGGCTCCTTCTGGTTCGCGCAATCCGGCGGCGCAGAGAAATCGCGATGCGGCTGGCGCTTGGAGCAGGACCCCTCGCTCTGCTTCGTCAGTCAGTACTGGAAAGTCTGGTATTGAGTGCGAGTGGAGGTACCTTGGGTCTGGTCCTGGCAGCGATCGGGCTGCGCTTCGGCGTGAGCCGGCTGCCGGAGACGCTGCCGCGCATCGATGAAATCCGCCTGGATTGGCAGGTCGTGGCGTTTGCGATCGGGCTTTCCCTCTTCACAGGCCTCGCGTCAGGCCTGGTTCCTGCCTTCGTCGCATGGCGTACGAGCGTCAACGAAACCTTGAAGGAAGGTGGACGCACCGGAACGACGGGCGGCCATGCCTGGCTTCGCAATTCGCTGGTGGTATGTGAAATTGCCACTGCCCTTGTGCTGTTGGCGGCCGCCGGATTGCTGCTTCGGAGTTTCGAGAAGATGCGTTCGGTCGAGTTGGGCTACCGCCCCGACCACGTGCTCGTGGCCAGCTACTCGCTTCCGCGAAAACAATATCCGACGCAAGTTGCCGTCGACGAATTCAATCATGAACTGATTCGCAGCCTGCAACAGCTTCCCGGCGTGAAGCATGCAGGATTCACCAATTTTCTGCCCGCCAGCGGCGGCAGCACCAATAGCACCTTTGTTGTGGACGGTTACACCCCTCCGAAGGGGGCGGATATGAATCTGGCGACGCCCATGCTGATTGAGGGGGACTATCTGGAAGCGATGGGAATTCCTTTGCTTGCGGGACGCCGTCTCACTTCCTCCGATACTGCCGATGCTCCACTCGTCGCGCTCGTCAACCGGAGATTTGCCGAGCACTTCTGGCATGGGGGCGATCCTCTGGGAAAGAGGTTCCGCCTGGGGACGCCGGATACCGACAATCCGTGGATCACCATCGTAGGAGAAGTCGCTGATGTGAAGGAGAACTCGCCCGACGCGCCCGACAAGGAACAGTGGTATCAGGCCGTGGGGCAGTTTGAAAAAACGATTGGACAGTATGGCTCTCCCACAGACCGCAACGGCGATGGTGGCTCCATCGTCCTGCGCACCGCGCTTGAGCCCGGGCAGACTGCGAACGCTCTGCGGGCTGCGGTGCAATCGATCGATCCCCAGCTGCCGCTCACCCAGGTGCAGAGTATGGAATCGGCGCTTGCCGACAGCGAGGCTCCACGCCGCTTTCAAACCGCTATGATTTCTGCGTTTGCACTCGCCGCCGTGCTGCTGGCTGTTTTGGGGATTTATAGCGTGATCGCCTTTTCGGCCGCGCTGCGCGTCCAGGAGATGGCAATTCGCATGGCCTTGGGATCGCAACGTTCGGGGATCCTGAACCTGATATTCGTGTCTGCGATCAAGCTGGCGCTCGCGGGTTGCGCGATCGGCCTGGTCGCAACTGCCGCGGCTTCCAGGCTGCTGCGGGCGCTTCTCTTTTCGGTCAGTCCGTTCGATCCGCTGGTCCTGTCGCTGACAGCACTGACTGTGGTGGCCCTGGCCATCGTCGCGTCATTGCTTCCGGCAACACGCGCTGCTTCGATCGATCCCATGAAGGCCTTGCGATCAGAGTGACGATAGTTGTACGACGGACCAGCTCAAAACAATGCCCATTCCCCGCGCACACGCGGCGAATGGGCAATTCCTCAATGAAGATCTACGTACTGCGCGTTAATTCCCCGTAGCGCCGTGACCTTCTCCCGACTGATCGGTGAAGTTGACCGCGAAAGCTCCCTTGCTCGGAATATGCGTAAGCGCCGTCGCCGCTGCGCCGGTGACGGTCACAGTGTTGAATATGCCTTTCGAGAACAGAAGGCCATGCTCCGTGCCGGCGGCATCAAGGTACGAGCCCGAGATATCGCCTCCGTCATTCACGCCGAACAGAGTCGTCGCGGTGGCGACTGGAGCATTCAAGAGCGTGAATACTCCGCCTTGCAGAATGAACCCGCGATTTCCGCCGACGTTGGTCTGGAACACGCCGACCACCTCATCGGACGCATTGATCCCAAACGCGATGGAGAGATCGGCGCCGGGGAAATCGATGGATGTGAATGTCCCGCCTTGGAACAAGAATCCGTGCTGTTTGCCTACGCCGGCGCCTCCACCCGCCGAGATGGACTCGTCTCCCCAGGTTCCAACCATGTCGCCGGCAGCGTTGATGTCGGTCACGGTCGTATCGACCGATCCCGGAAAGTCGACGGTCGCAAAGGCGGTGCCGGTGTTGACGAATCCGTGCCTTATGCCGGAGAAATCAATGTAGTCGCCAACAATCTGTCCAAGGCTGTTCACGCTGAAAACCCGCGCCGAGGCTGCGTTAGGCACTGTCAGTGTTTTGTAGACTCCGCCCTTCAGGACGAATGGAATCAGCGGCGTCTCCGGAGCGAAACTATAGTTGCCGACCACCACGCCGTTGGAGGCCGCTACGGCTTGCGTGAACGATGCGCCGGGAAAATCCGCTGTGGCAAATTTGTAGACATGCGCTGCTGCCGCAGCCGGTTGCAAGTTGGCTTGAAGGTTGGTTTGCAGATTGGCATTCGCGCCGACCGCCGGTTTCCGCAGAAACGAAATCAAAGGGCTGACCTCGTTCAAGGTGCCACGTTGCTCCGCGGCGTTGCGGGTTGAGTGCATCGCGTTCTCCTGGGCAACGGAAACCAGGCCTAGAGTCACGGTCAGGCTGACGACAGACAGAACTTTCCTCACGACAATATTTTCCTTTCTCGTATGTTTTGATTGGTGAGTGGCGGGACGCTAGCGAGGGGTTACGCCTTCACGCACCGGGCAAGACTAGCGGTGGCAACGATCGCATCATGTCATCAGCAGGTAAAGATTCCGTCCGAGTTTGGTAATTAGAAAGTAAACACTCTCCGGATGTTTCTGATCGCTTGCGCTACCTGCGCAGAAGAAGCTCTATCCCCATGCTTTGCGGTCGGCGTCCGGACAGCTTTTGTTGCACGCGAAGTTCCTATTGTGATACCTTTTAAAATTGTCCCGGACATCTGGAAGGGATCCGTGGGATAAGCTTGCGCGGAGACGCGCCTTTCCCCAGTTGCTGGCGTAGCTCAGTCGGTAGAGCATCTGATTTGTAATCAGAGGGTCGGGGGTTCGAATCCCTTCGCCAGCTCCAGAGAACGAGCTCGACGGCGAGCATAGCAGAAGGTATTGTCCGGCAGGTTTGGCGGACTAGGGCAGTAGCGGCGCAACAGGTTTTTCCAAAACGCACTCCATTCGGAACTTTTCCGGCGAGTTGTATTCTTCGCGGTGTCTTGGGCGCGACCTTGGTTTCCCTGATTTGCGAAATTGGCTGTGAATCGAAGTAAGTTTTTGTGCTGCGTCTTATCTGCAGGTCCTGCAAAAGCCCTGCGAATGGAAACGCAGTCTGCCGGACGAGGTTGAGCCTGCTGGCGAAATTCTGAGCGTGGTTTGCGAAGGATCTGGCGGCCGCATCGCCCGAAAGGTTTTTGCACAGGTGGGTGAGTGGTTAAAGCCGACAGACTGTAAATCTGTTCCTCCTAGCGAGGTACGGAGGTTCGAATCCTCCCCTGTGCACCAGTGATTTGAGTTGAGGCGAAGTTGAATACGAGAAAGAAATTCGCTTTCTCGATCGGAGCATTCGTGATTCTGGCGTTTCTCTGCTGGAACACGATGTCTGGCGATCCGATTCCGCTTCACAGCGCCGAACTGGGAGTTGATTTAAAGATCAGTTTCCGGGCGGCGACGTTGTTGGTGTTGGGATTTCTCGCGGCTATGACTGCGGTTAATTTTTGGCGGGCCAGCATAGCCGAACGGCGCGAGGAATCGAGGCAAGACTGAGGTTTGAGCCGATGTAGCTCAGTTGGTAGAGCACTCCCTTGGTAAGGGAGAGGTCACCAGTTCAATCCTGGTCATCGGCTCCAGGGTTTTTGGTTTTACTGAGGGCTGACAGCTGAGAGCTGACAGCTGGGTTTTCGGGCGGGAGTAACTCAGTGGTAGAGTCACAGCCTTCCAAGCTGTTGGTCGCGGGTTCGATTCCCGTCTCCCGCTCCAGAGATTCGTAGTGCGAGGGATGACAGTGGCGTTCGAACAGGCTGCCATCAAGGTCGAAAAGACGCAGGAATACTCGAGGCTGCAATCGGCCATTGAGCAATCGTTCTCGCCGGCTAGAGTCGAGCAGTTCCTGAAGCTGATGGACCGCAAAGGGATTCGCATTCGCGACCTGGATGCGCTGCTGGCGCAACGGGTGCTTGACGGCGAGACCGCACAGAACGCGCAGCAGTTGTATCAGTCCCTGACGATGTCCGACCAGGCGCTGATGCGCGAGTTCTACCTGTCGAAGATCGAAGAGGTCGACAGCGCCCTGCGGAACAGGTTTAAGAAGCTGTACCAGTACTACTAAGAATTGCACCGGTCCTTGGCGGCAAAGGACGCCGCTCAGGATGACAAGGGTTTAACTGAGAGCTGAAGGCAGAGAGCTGAGAGCTCAAGCTAGAAGCTAAGAGCTAGGAGCAGAGAGCTGAGTTATGGCGAAAGAGAAATTTGAACGGACAAAGCCGCACTGCAACGTAGGGACGATTGGACACATCGATCACGGCAAGACGACGCTGACGGCGGCGATCACCAAGGTTCTGTCGAAGAACAATCCGAACATCAAGTTCCGGTCGTTCGATTCGATCGACAACGCGCCGGAAGAGAAGGCGCGCGGCATTACGATCGCGACGGCGCACGTCGAGTACGAGACCAAGAACCGTCACTACGCGCACGTCGATTGCCCCGGTCACGCCGACTACATCAAGAACATGATCACGGGCGCGGCGCAGATGGATGGCGCGATCTTAGTGGTTGCGGCGACCGACGGTCCGATGCCGCAGACGCGCGAGCACGTGCTGCTGGCTCGTCAGGTGGGCGTGCCCTACATTGTGGTCGCGCTGAATAAGTGCGATGCCGTCGACGATCCCGAGCTGCTGGATCTGGTTGAACTGGAAGTGCGCGAGTTGCTGAAGGGATACGGCTTCCCGGGAGACGATGCGCCGGTGATTCGCCTCTCTGCTTTAGGGGCTTTAAATGGTGAAGAGAAGTGGGAGAAGCAGGTGGACGCGCTGATGGAGGCGGTGGACAAGAGCGTGCCGCAGCCGGCGCGCGAATTGGACAAGCCGTTCCTGATGCCGATCGAAGACATTTTCTCGATCTCGGGCCGCGGAACTGTTGTGACGGGCCGCATCGAGCGCGGAAAGATCAAAGTCGGCGAGGAAGTGGAAATCGTAGGCTTCCGCGACACGCGCAAGACGGTGGTGACGGGCGTGGAAATGTTCAAGAAGCAGCTGGACGAAGGCATGGCGGGCGACAACGCTGGCCTGCTGCTGCGCGGTATTGGCAAGGACGACGTGGAGCGCGGCATGGTGCTGGCGAAGACGGGATCGATCACGCCGCACACGAAGTTCAAGGCGTCGGTATACATCCTGACGAAGGAAGAGGGCGGGCGGCACACGCCGTTCTTCAAGGGATACCGTCCACAGTTTTACTTGCGAACGACGGACGTGACGGGAGTGGCGGAGTTGCCGGCGGGCACGGAGATGGTGATGCCGGGCGACAACGTCGAGTTGGTGATCGAGCTGATCACGCCGGTAGCGATGGAGAAGGGCTTGCGCTTCGCCATCCGCGAAGGCGGCCACACGGTGGGTTCGGGCGCGATCGCCGAGATTATTCAGTAAGGCAGCTTTCTAGCTATTAGCTTCTGGCTACTAGCTAAAGCGGCGGTAAGGCGGACACGCGGCATGGCATGGCAAGAGTTCAAATGGATTCTGCCTTTGGTGGTTTTCTTCCTTGCGTGTGTGCCGTGGAGCACTTTGATTGCTTGGGCAAAGGAAGAAGCAAAGAGTTCGCGTAAAAAAGATGTTCTTTAGCCTCTGTCGATTTATCGGCAAGGGTTAAAGCTAGAAGCTAGGAGCCAAGAGCTAGGAGCTGTTTTCATGCCCCGAGAAATAGTGACATTACAGTGCGGTGACTGCAAAGAGCGGAACTATTCGACAACGAAGAACCGCAAAACGACGACCGAGCGGCTGGAATTCAAGAAATTCTGCCGCCGTTGCCGCAAGCACACCGCCCATAAAGAAGTTAAGTAATTGGGCGATTGTGCGATTGAGTCATTGAGCGATTGAAAACCTAAAATCTTCAATCACCCAATCGGCAATCACCCAATCGCGCAATGGTACAGGGGCGTAAGCTCAACGGTTAAACTGTCGGTCTCCAAAACCGAACTTGGGGGTTCGAATCCCTCCGCCCCTGCCAGAGTTTTGGAAAGTAGCAAGGACGAAGGCCAGGAGTAGTAGTGATGGCAGTCGAGACAAAGAAAATGGCGAATTCAATTGTGGCAACCGGTGGCAACTTCGTAGACCGGGTCAAATCCTGGCCGGATAAGGTCAAGGGCTTCTACAACGATGTGCGCAGCGAGATGCGCAAGGTCACAGCGCCCTCGTGGAAAGAAGTCCGCGGAACCACCACGGTGGTCATCATCACCGTGTTTATTTTCGCGGCCTACTTTGGCGTGATCGATTTCATCATTAACAAGAGCGTCACCGCGTTGTTCGGTTACTTCCGGACTCACTAGATCGAGCAAGACGCGCCATCAGTCATGGCCTGGAAAAGCAGCGTAACTATGCAGGACGAAGAAAAGAATCAAGCACAGTCGAGCGGAGAAAGCGCGCCCCAGCCTCAAGCGGAAGGCGTCACTGCCACCGCCGAGGCGCCCCGCAACCCGAACATGAAGTGGTACATCATCCACTCCTATTCGGGGTTTGAGCGCAAGGTCAAGGAATCCCTCGAGTCGCGCGTGGCGGCTTTCGGGCTGCAGGACAAGATCGGCAAAGTCCTGATCCCGACCGAATCGGTCACCGAAGTTCGCGGCGGCAAGAAGTACACCTCCGAGCGCATGTTCTATCCCGGTTACGTGCTGGTGGAAATGGACATGGACGATCACGTCTGGCACGTCGTGAAGTCTACGCCGCGCGTCACCGGATTCGTGGGCACCGGCCAGCAGCCGACGCCGCTCTCGGACGAAGAAGTGCAGCACATCGTCTACAAGGTCGAAGACAGCCGCGAAAAGCCGAAGCTCAAGGTCAAGTTCGAGAAGAACGAATCGGTCCGCATCACCGAAGGGCCGTTCGCCAGCTTCACCGGCGTAGTCGACGAAGTGAACGAAGACCGCGAGACGTTGAAAGTGATGGTCACGATCTTCGGGCGATCAACGCCGGTGGAACTCGAGTTCAACCAGGTGGAGAAAGTCGCGTAAGCGGCAAGATGCATAGGTCCTTCGCGGCAAAGAAACGCCGCTCAGGATGACAAGAGACTTGGGATTAAGAGCCTTGGCTAGAAGCTAAGAGCTAGAAGCTAGGAGCGAAAGCAGTGGCAAAGAAGATTACAGGTTACGTGAAACTCCAGATCGCTGCCGGCAAGGCAACTCCGGCGCCCCCCGTGGGCCCGGCGCTCGGCCAGGCGCAGATCAACATCATGGAGTTCTGCAAGCAGTTCAACGCCAGGACCAGCCAGAAGGAAATGGAAGGCCTGATCATCCCGGTAGTCGTTTCGGTTTACAACGACCGCTCGTTCACTTTCATCACCAAGACGCCACCGGCGGCGATTCTGCTGAAGCGTGCTGCGGGCATCGCGAAGGGATCCGGCACGCCGAACAAAGACAAGGTCGGTAAGGTGACCGCGAAGCAGGTCGAAGACATCGCCAAGCAGAAGATGCCCGACCTGAACGCAGCGTCGATTGAGACGGCCATCAAGAGCGTTCGCGGGACCGCGCGTTCGATGGGCATTGAAGTGATTGGGTGATTGAGTGATCGGGCGATTGTGCGATTAAAAAATCACTCAATCACAAAGTCACTCAATCGCTCAATAGTGAAAAGCACCACGGTCGTTCGCAGCTGAACGTACGGTGGGAGACAAGGAAAAGTAAATGTCGAAAAAAGAAGGAAAGAACATCTCCAAGGCGCACGCAGCTGTCGAAAAGCGCCCCTATGTTCTGCAGGATGCGGTTCCTCTCCTGCAGAAGGTAAAGTACGCCAAGTTCGACGAGACCGTCGAAGTCACGCTGCGTCTGGGAGTCGATCCCAAGCACGCCGACCAGATGGTTCGCGGCACGGTCGTTCTGCCGCACGGTCTGGGCAAGTCGAAAAAGGTTCTCGTCATCGCGACCGGCGACAAGATTAAGGAAGCCGAAGCGGCGGGCGCCGACTTTGCTGGCGGCGAAGAGATGGTCGAGAAGATCACCAAAGAAAACTGGACCGATTTCGACGCCCTGATTGCCACTCCCGACGTGATGAAGTCCGTCGGACGTCTCGGTAAAGTGCTCGGCCCCAAGGGCCTGATGCCGAACCCGAAGACTGGCACGGTGACTTTCGATGTGGGCAAGGCTGTGCAGGAAGTGAAAGCCGGCAAAGTCGAATTCCGTACCGACAAGACCGCGCTCGTGCATTGCCCGGTCGGCAAGATTTCGTTTACGCCCGACAAACTGATTGAGAACGCCACGGTGTTGATCACCAGCGTCATCAAAGCCAAGCCGTCGGTGGCTAAGGGCAAGTACATCAAGGGCTGCTATCTGAGCTCCAGCATGGGGCCTGGAATCCAGCTCGATGTCGCCCCGATTGAGGCGGCATCGAAGGCATAGCGACGCGTCGCGCCGCGGACAGCCGAGGCGGCTGTCCCCACATGAGCACACAAGATTGCGAGGATTGAATCATGGCGGTTACCAGAGCAAAGAAGCAGGAACAGGTCGAGAAGCTGAGCAAAGACCTGAAAAACGTTTCGAACATGGTGGTTGCGACCTATACGAAGCTGACGGTGGCGCAGGACTACGAACTGCGCAAGGCGCTGCGCGGCGCGGGTGCGAAGTATCAGGTCGTCAAGAATACTTTGGCCGAGAAGGCTGCGAAGGGCACGAAGGTTGAGGGCGCCCTGAAGGATCTCGCGGGTGTGACCTCGATCGCCTACACGACCGGGGATCCGGTCGCGATGGCCAAGGCCTTGACCAAGTACGCCAAGGACACGCCCGAATTGACTTTCAAGATCGGCGTTGTCGAAGGCCGCGTCATCAACCTCAAAGAGATCGAAGCTCTCGCAACGATGCCGTCGAAGGAAGAGCTGATGTCGAAGCTGCTGTTCCTGATCAACGCCCCGGCGCAGCGCCTCGCGACCGTGATGAGCCAGGTCGGTCGCAATCTTGCGGTAGTGGTCGATCAGGGCGTGCAGAACAAGAAGTTCAAAGAGGCATAGCTCGTGTAGGGGACGGGCGCCTCGCCCGTCCGGTCGAGCAAAGCTCGCAGGACTTTTGCCTGGAGCTGAAGATTTCTGGACCGGCGAGAGCCGGCAGAAGAGTTTGGTTGTCCGTTTATCAGGGGTTGCGCGGTCCGTTCCAAACGTTGTCTGGCGCGAGGAACCATGGCCCAGTCGCACTGGAAACCTGATCTGCGGATGGCGAAAGCGAGACGTAGCAAGCTGCGTCTCTACAAAAAGACCGATAGGAGATGAACATGGCGGATCTGCAACAGATTGAAGACTCGATCGTAGGCCTGTCGCTGCTCGAAGCAGCCGAACTGGTCAAGAAGCTGGAATCGCGCTTGGGTGTGTCGGCGGCGGCAGCGGCTCCCGTGATGGTGGCGGGTGGCGGTGGCGCGGCGGCGGCGGGTGCGGCTCCGGCCGAAGAGAAAACCGAATTCACCGTTGTCCTCAAGGAAGTCGGGGCCAACAAAATCAACGTGATCAAGGCCGTCCGCGAAGTCACCAGCCTGGGCCTGAAAGAAGCCAAGGAACTGGTCGATGGCGCCCCCAAGAACGTCAAGGAAGGCGTCTCCAAGGACGAGGCCGAGACCATCAAGAAGAAGTTCACCGAAGCCGGAGCAACAGTGGAAGTAAAGTAACCGATCTATTGTGCTCATGTGGGGACGGGCGCCTCGCCCGTCCGGTCGAGCGAAGCTCGACAGTTTCCTGTCGTCAGCGGAGGCAGCTATCCCCACATGGCACCTAAGGATTGGTGGTTCCAGCAGTCCCAGGCTGCACCGTAACTAGTGCAAAATCGTTTTTTCTGGTCTGTTCCTACTTGTGAACCTTGGGCGGCGATGTTAGCATCTATATAACACCGCTTCCCAGGTGCACTCGTGCGCGAGCGAGTCTCGCGCGGGGAAGTTAAGGCAGGCTGCTCCGCGGGCAGGCGGGGCGGAATTAGGCCGAGATACTGGCGCGAAAGAGTTCAAATCAGAAATGGCGAAACGCCCTGTACGGCGTCTGCGGGAACCACTGTCCCTGCGGGCGCCCCGTCGTGTTTTAGGTTCCAAGTTGTTCCGGTTCTGCACGTAGCAAGTCCCGCGGCGCTGTCCTGATGGCAAACGACACGCGCCCCACATTCCGCGGTTCTGGCGCGACCCTCGGTTGCGCGTGAGATTGGGAGTTTCTTAACGATGAAAAATGCCTTCCGTAAACGCTTTGATTTTTCCAAAATTCCGGCCACTATCCAGATCCCGAACCTGATCGAGGTTCAGAAGCGATCCTACGACCGCTTCCTGCAGATGGACAAACTCCCCAGCGAGCGCGAAGACGGCGGCTTGCAGGCGGTGTTTCAGTCCGTTTTCCCGATCACTGACTTTCGCAACGTATCACAACTCGAGTTTGTGGATTACGCGATCGGAAATTGGGAGTGCAAGTGCGGCCACCTCAAAGGTCTGCACCACCTCCGCACCACTTGTAAGAATTGCGGATCGACGGTCATCACCGATCCGTTCCACCCCGGCGACGTCCTTTGCGGAAAGTGCGGCACCTACAACGCCAACACGCCCGACTTCTGCAACAAGTGCGGCGACCCGGTCGGATTGCAGCTAAAGTACGACGTGGCCGAGTGCGAAGAGCGCGGCATGACCTACTCCGCGCCGCTCAAGGTCACGATGCGCTTGACGATCTTCGACAAGGACGCGGAGACCGGCAACCGCTCCATCCGCGACATTAAGGAACAGGAAGTTTTCTTCGGCGATGTTCCGCTGATGACGCAGAACGGTACGTTCATCATCAACGGCACCGAACGCGTAATCGTCAGCCAGTTGCACCGTTCGCCCGGCGTCTTCTTCGAGACGGCCAACAACCGCACCTACTTCCTGGGCAAGATCATTCCCTACCGCGGTTCCTGGGTGGAGTTCGAATACGATCAGAAGAACGTGCTATATGTCCGAATCGACCGCAAGCGCAAGTTCCTGGGCACAATCTTCCTGCGCGCCCTCGGTCTGCGTTCGGGCGAAGACATCCTCAAGACCTTCTACACGACCGACCGCATCGCGGTCCGCGACAAGAAGCTCTACTGGACGCTAGATCCGACCAGCGAGAAGCCGACCAACCTGCTCGGCATGAAGCTGGCGCACAGCATCAAGTCGAAGTCGGGTGAGGAAATCGCTCACTCGGGCCGCAAGATCAACGCCGCCGTTCTGAAGGAAATCCAGAAGGCGAAGATCGGCGAAATCGAAGTCGATATCACCGACCTCGAAGGCGCGTGGGTCGCCGGCGACGTTGTCGATACCACGACCGGCGAGGTCATGCTCGAGGCCAACTCCGAGCTGACCGCCGACAAGCTTTCGAAAATCCTCGACTCCGGCGTGGTGGAAATGTCGTTGTTCTTCCCGGAGCGCGACGATGTGGGCACGGTCATCAGCCAGACGCTGAAGCGCGATTCGATCAAGACTCCGCAAGAGGCCCTGATCGAGATCTACCGCAAGCTGCGTCCCGGCGATCCGCCGACTCTCGACACGGCAACAGCACTCTTCCACGGCATGTTCTTCGACCCGCGGAAGTATGACTTCTCGCGCGTCGGCCGCCTGAAGTTCAACATCAAGCTGTTCGAGAATCAGGAAGCGACCTCGCTCGACAAGCGCACGCTCGATCCAGAAGATTTCTACGCCACCATCGCGTACCTGCTGAAGCTGCGCAAGAACATCGGCGCGGTCGACGACATCGATCACCTCGGCAACCGCCGCGTCCGCGCGGTCGGCGAGTTGATGGAGAATCAGTTCCGCATTGGCCTGGTCCGCATGGAGCGCGCCATCAAGGAAAAGATGAGCGTGTACCAGGAAATGTCGACGGCCATGCCGCACGACCTGGTCAACGCCAAGCCAGTCATGGCCGCGATCCGCGAATTCTTCGGATCGTCGCAGCTCTCCCAGTTCATGGATCAGACCAACCCGCTCTCCGAGATCACGCACAAGCGGCGTCTCTCGGCTCTTGGGCCGGGCGGTTTGTCGCGTGAGCGCGCCGGATTCGAAGTCCGCGACGTTCACCCCACGCACTACGGACGTATCTGCCCAATCGAGACACCGGAAGGTCCGAACATCGGACTGATTTCGTCACTGAGCTGCTACGCGCGCATCAACGACTACGGATTCATCGAGTCTCCGTACCGCAAAGTGAAGAACGGCCGAATCGTTGACTACGTCAGTGTCGTCAATGTCGGCGACAGCGATTTCAAGGTTGGCGACCATCTCGAGAAGCACGAGATCGAGAAGCTCAACAATGATCTGAAAGAAAAGCGCAAGAAACCCGCGCAGATCGAGCCGTTCTCGTTCTATCTCTCAGCCTGGGAGGAAGACCGCCACACGATCGCACAGGCCAACGTGGAACTCGACGACAAGGGACGCATCGTTCCCGAACTCGTCAACGCCCGCAAGACCGGCAACTTCGTGTTGGTGAGCCGTGAAGA
>Ga0335080_10000064_pt1 | contig 93614 bp, 106 predicted proteins | sample Lox_Sample_34_FD_206720 | JGI IMG/M metagenome (GOLD analysis project Ga0335080, IMG submission 206720) | Soil microbial communities from Loxahatchee National Wildlife Refuge, Florida, United States - Lox_Sample_3.4 | ecosystem: Environmental > Terrestrial > Soil > Wetlands | place: USA... | reverse complement strand
GCGGTGACCGTCGCCCCCTCCGGATCGTCCTCGCCGAGCAGGCGCTGCGTCGAGGGGCACCGCTCGACGAACCGGTACGGCTTCCCGAGCCGGCCGCGCAGCAGGGGCAGCACCAGCTCAGGATCGAGGTCGGACACGCCGAACTAGACTAGTGCGGTGCAACCGCTTCGGGGACAGGGCCGCCCGATTCGCCAGCCGCTCCGGCAGGACCGGAGCCTCGTCTACGAGCGGCTCAGCGACCCGATTCTCGTGACACGCGCGAAGGACGGCGACCGGCAGGCGCTCGAGGCGCTCTGTGCGCGGCACGCGCCGAAGGTGGAGCGGCTTGCGCGGCACCTGCTTCGCGATCCCGAGGACGCACGCGACGCGGCGCAGGAGGCGCTGGCGAAGCTCTGCGTCCGGCTGCCGCAGTTCCGCGGCGAGTCGCAGTTCTCGACGTGGCTGCACCGGCTCGTCGTCAATACGTGCCGCGACGCGGCCGAGCGTCGGCGCACGCGCACGCACGAGCCGCTCGCCGACGATCTCCGCGCCGGCCCCGAGGACGATCCGGCTCGCGCGGCCGGCATCTCCGAGCTGCGCCGCGAGCTGTGCGAGTCCCTCGCCGGCATCTCGGCCGACCAGGCGCAGGTGATCGTGCTCAAGGACGCGCTCGGCTACTCGTTCGAGGAGATCGCCCAGGCGGCGGGGATGCCGGTCGGCACGGCGAAGTGCCACGCGCACCGCGGGCGCAACCGCATGCGCGAGCGGCTCGGGGAGCGAGACGTGGCGTGAGCGCTCCCGTCGCGCCTTTCGGGCGGGACGTGATCGAGCAGCTGATCCCGCACCGGCCGCCGTTCCTCCTCGTCGACGAGATCGTCGAGCTCGAGCCCGGCAAGCGCGTCGTCGGCCGCCGCGAGGTGCGCGCCGACGACTGGTGGTTCGCCGGCCATTTCCCCGAGCGCGCGGTGATGCCGGGCGTCCTGACGATCGAGGCGATCGCGCAGGCGGGTGCCGTCGCGATGCTCGCGGACGAGGCCTATCGGGGCAAGATCCCGTTCTTCGCGGGGATCGACGACTGCCGCTTCAAGCGTGTCGTCGAGCCGGGTGACGTGCTGACCCTCGAGTGCGAGTTCGTCCGCGTGCGCGGGCCGATCGCGAAGGGCCAGGGGCGGGCGACCGTAGACGGGGAGCTCGCCGCCGAGGCGATGCTGACCGTCTTCGTCGGCGAATGATCGGCGCCGCCCGCCAGGGGGTCGAGGTCTCGATCACCGGCCTCGGCACCTGCGTCCCCGACCGCGTCGTCACGAACGACGAGCTGGCCGCGTACGTCGACACGTCGGACGAGTGGATCGTCGCCCGCACCGGCATCCGCGAGCGCCGGATGGCCGCGGCGGAGCAGGCGCTCTCCGACCTGGCGCTGCCCGCCGCCGTGGCGGCGCTGGAGGACGCCTCAGTCGACGCCGGCGACGTCGATCTCCTCATCGTCGCGACCGTCACGCCCGACATGGCGTTCCCCTCGACGGCCGCATTGCTGGCCGACGCTCTGGGCGCCCGCGAAGCGGGGGCCTACGACCTCTCCGCCGGCTGCACCGGCTTCATGTACGGGATCGCGCAGGCGTACGGGATGCTCGTGGCCGGCCTCGCGAAGCGGGCGCTCGTCGTCGGCGGCGACGTCCTCTCGAAGATCCTCGACTGGACCGACCGGTCGACGCTCGTCCTCTTCGGCGACGGCGCCGGCGCCGTCGTGATGGAGCCCGTCCCCGAGCGGGGCTTCCTCGGCTTCGAGCTCGGCGCCGACGGCGGCGGCGGCGGGAACCTCTGGCTGCCCGGCAGCGGCTCGAGGACCTTCGATAAGAACGAGAAATACGTCATCATGAACGGGCGCGAGGTGTTCAAGTTCGCCACCCGCGTCCTCGTCCAGTCGGCCGAGGAGCTGATGGAGCAGTGCGGCATCACCGTCGACGACGTCGACGTCTACGTCCCCCACCAGGCCAACGTGCGCATCATCGACCACGCAACCAAGAAGCTGGGAGTCCCGTCAGACCGGGTAGTGGTGAACGTCGACCGTTACGGCAACACGTCCTCGGGCTCGATCCCGCTCGCGCTCGCGGACGCGCGCGCGGACGGGCGCCTCCGGCCGGGCCGGCTCGTCCTCATGACCGGCATGGGCGCGGGGCTCACCTGGGGCAGCGCCCTGATCCGCTGGACGAAGGAGACGGCGTGACGAAGATCGCGTTCTGCTTCCCGGGTCAGGGGTCGATCGAGGCCGGCATGGGCCGCGACATCGCGATCGCCGTCCCGGAGGCGATGGCCGTCTACGCCCGCGGCAGCGCCGCGTCGGGGCTCGACCTCGAGCACCTGTGCTTCCACGGCGCCGCCGACGACCTCGTCGACACGGCGGTGCAGCAGCCGGCGCTCGTCGCCACCTCGCTCGCGGTCCTCGCCGCGGTGCGGGCGCGCGGGATCGAGCCGGACTACGTCGTCGGGCACTCCGTCGGGGAGTTCGCCGCGCTCGCGGCCGCCGGGGCGATGACGGTCGAGGAGGCGCTCGAGCTGGTGCGCGAGCGGGGCGTCGCGATGGCGGAGGCCGCGGCGCGCCACCCGGGCTCGATGGCCGCGATCCTCGGGCTCGAGGACGAGGTGGTCGAGACGCTCTGCCGCAAGATCCTCGGCGTCTGGCCGGCGAACTACAATTGCCCCGGGCAGATCGTCGTCTCCGGCGAGAACGACGCCGTCGACGAGTGCTGTGAGCGCGCCCAGGAGGAAGGGGCGCGGCGTGCGGTGAAGCTGAAGGTCTCGGGCGCGTTCCACTCGCCGCTCGTCGCCCGCGCCGCCGACCGGCTGCGGCCGGCGATCGAGAAGGTCCGCTTCCAGGAGCCGACCGCGCCGTTCATGTCCACCGTCACTGCGCGGATCGAGTCGGCCCAGCGCATGGGGCCGCTGCTCGTCGACCAGCTGACGGCGCCGGTCCGGTTCACGCAGGCCGCGACCGAGCTGATGCGGGAAGGCGTCCGCACCTTCGTCGAGGTCGGTCCCGGCAACGTTCTCTCCGGGCTCGTGAAGCGCATCGACCGGACGGCGAAGGCGGTCTCGGTGAACAATCTCGCGTCGCTCGACAAGCTCCACGAGGTGCTCGGCGAAGCGTGAGCTTCGCGTCGCTCGACGGCAAGACGGCCCTCGTCACCGGTGCCTCGCGCGGGATCGGCGCGGCCGTCGCGCGCGAGCTCGCCCGCGGCGGGGCGGCGGTCGTGATCGGCTATCGCGCGGGGCAGGAGGAGGCCGAGGCGCTCGCCGCCGAGATCGGCGCCCGCGCGGTGCAGGCGGACGTCTCGAGCGCGGCCGACGCGCAGCGCCTCGTCGAGGAGGCGGGCGACCTCGACATCCTCGTCAACAACGCCGGGCTGACGCGTGACGGCCTGCTCGCGCGCATGTCCGACGAGGACTGGGACGAGGTGATCGGCACGAACCTCTCGTCCGTCTTCTACACCTGCCGCGCCGTCTGCCGGCCGATGATGAAGAAGCGCGCGGGCTCGATCGTCAACGTCTCCTCGGTCGTCGGCGTCCACGGCAACTGGGGCCAGACGAACTACGCCGCGTCGAAGGCCGGGATCATCGGCTTCACGAAGTCGCTCGCGCGCGAGCTCGGCAGCCGCAACGTCCGCGCCAACGTCGTCGCACCCGGCTACGTGAAGACCCGGCTCACGGACGTCCTGCCCGAGGAGGCGACCGCGGCCATGCTCGAGAACACGCCGCTGGCGCGGCTCGGGGAGCCGGAGGACGTGGCCGGGGCGGTACGCTTCCTCTGCTCCGACGAGGCCGCGTTCATCACGGGCGACGTGCTTCTCGTCGACGGCGGGCTGGGAATGTGAACGACGGCAACGGGTCACTCAACGGACGCAGGCGCGTCGTCATCACCGGGCTGGGCGCGGTCACGCCGCTCGGGAACGACGTCGACACGACCTGGCGGGGCCTGCTCGCGGGCGAGTCGGGCGCGGGCCCGATCACGCAGTTCGACCACTCGGACTTTCCCGTGCACTTCGCGTGCGAGGTGAAGGACTTCGACGCGTCCGAGTGGATCGACCGCAAGCAGGTGCGGCGGATGGACCGCTTCACGCACCTGATCCTCGCCGCGGCGCGGCAGGCGGAGGCCGACTCGGGGATCGACATCGCGAAGGAGGCGGACCGCATCGGCGCCGCCGTCGCGACCGGCATCGGCGGCCTCCGGTCGTTCCAGGAGTGCTGCGACGTGCTGAGCGAGCGCGGGCCCGACCGCGTCAGCCCGTTCTCGATCCCGTCGATCATCCCGAACCTCGGCGCCGGATGGGTGTCGATCGAGCTCGGGACGCGCGGGCCGCTGCTCTCCGAGTGCACCGCCTGCGCCGCGTCCAACATGGCGATCGGCGACGGGCTCGACGCGATCCGGCTCGGCCGCGCCGACGTGATGCTGTGCGGCGGGACCGAGGCGGCCGTGTGCCCGGTCGGCATCGCCGGCTTCGGCGCGATGCGCGCGCTGTCGCGGCGCAACGAGGATCCCGATCACGCGTCGCGGCCGTTCGACGCCGAGCGCGACGGCTTCGTCATGGGCGAGGCGGGCGCGATGCTCGTCCTCGAGGAGCTGGAGCACGCGAAGGCGCGCGGCGCGGTGATCTACGCGGAGGTGGCGGGCTACGGCCTCTCCTCCGACGCGAAGCACATCACCGAGCCCGATCCGACCGGCCCGGTGCGGGCGTTCGAGATGGCGTTGCGCGACGCCGGGCTCCCCGCGACGGCGATCGATTACATCAACGCGCACGCGACCTCGACCCCGATCGGCGATGCCTCCGAGACGCAGATGCTGAAGTACGCGCTCGGCGAGGAGAAGGCGTACAAGACGCCGGTGTCAGGGACGAAGGGCGCGACGGGCCACTGCCTCGGCGCCGCCGGCGCGGTCGAGGCGCTGTTCACGACGCTCGCGGTCCGCGACGGGAAGCTGCCGCCGACGATCAACTACGAGGTCGCGGATCCCGAGTGCGACCTCGACTACGTCGCGAACGAGTCGCGCGACGCCGAGGTGAACGTCGCCGTCTCGAACTCGTTCGGCTTCGGCGGCCACAACGCCTGCGTCGTCTTCAAGAAGTACGCCGGCTGAGGGCGCCCGCCGCCGGCGCGGCTAGCCTCGTCGTCGTGGACGAGCTCGTCGACGTCGTGCGCTCCCGGCGCGCGCGGAAGTGGACGCTCACGGTTCCGTGGGGCGAGCCGCCGCGGCTGACCGTCCCCGTCTGGCTGCCGGACGACGAGATCGAGCGCGTGCTCGACGCGCACCGGGACTGGATCGCGCGCGAGCGGGCGAAGCAGGTGCCGCGGCTCCGGCTCGACCCGCAGGCGGTGTCGGAGGTCGAGGCGCGGCGGGCGGTGCGCGAGCTCGTGACGATGCTGGTCGACGAGGAGGCGCCGCCGCTCGGCGTCACCGTCCGCCGGATCGAGGTGCGCGATCAGAAGACGCGCTGGGGCTCGTGCTCGACCCGCGGCACGCTGTCGTTCAACTGGCGGCTCGTGCTCGCGCCCTTCGACGTGCTTGACTACGTCGTCGTCCACGAGCTCTGCCATCTCGTCGAGCCGAACCACTCCCGCCGCTTCTGGCGGCTGCTCGAGACACGCCGTCCCGGCTGGCGACGGCAGCGCGACTGGCTCGACCGCCACGGCCCGGAGCTGCTCTCCTTCCGCCCCGCCGCCTGACGGTTTCCGACAGGTCCCGGTGTCAGACACGGTTCGCGGAAGCGTCACGACTTCGGTGCAAGAGGTGCGCAAACGATCCACGGTTTCGCTTGAACACGCGAACGTCGCCGGTCGGCGCCGTGCGGGACGGACACGTCCCGGTGTCAGACACGGTTCGCGGAAGCGTCACGACTTCTGTGCGGGGACGGACAGGCCCCGGTGTCAGACACCGGGGCCTGTCCCGATCAGCCGCGGAGATACGCGTCGCTGCCGTCGAGCCAGTCGGCCCGCGGCGGGGCGAAGACGTCCACGTCGAGCGTGTCCTCGAGCGCCTCGGCCCTGTGCGGCAGGTTCGAGGGGAGGTGCAGCACCTCGCCGGCGGAGACGTCGACGACCTCGGACTCGTCGTCGCCGAGCCAGAAGCGGAGCGTCCCCTCGAGGATGTACGTCAGCTGCTCGTTGTCGTGCGAGTGCTTCGGGACGATCGCGCCCTTCGCGAGGTAGACGTGCGCGAGCATCAGCCGCTCGCCGGTGACGAGGCGGCGGCCGATCAGCGGATTCAGCTCCTCGCGCGGCAGGTCGTCCCAGCGGTACAGCGTCGCCATGGCGGGACCCTACCGGCCCGGATAGGCTCGGCCCATGGAGCGCTGGGCGACGTTCGACTGCTACGGGACGCTGATCGACTGGAACGGCGGCATCGGCCGCCAGCTCGAGCGGCTGTACGGCGCCGAGAACGTCCCGCGCCTGCTCCACCGCTACCACGAGATCGAGCCCGAGGTGGAGCGGGACCCGCCCGGCCGCCCCTACCGGCAGGTGCTCGACGTCTGCCTCGCGCGGCTCGCCGCCGAGGACGGGCTCGAGCTTCCGGCCGAGGAGGAGGAGGCGCTCTCGCGCTCGCTCCCCGACTGGGACGCGTTCCCCGACGTGCGCGCCGCCCTCGAGGACGCGCGCGCCCGCGGGTGGAAGCTCGTGATCCTGTCGAACACCGACCGCGACTACATCGAGGCGTCGATGGAGACGATCGGCGTCCCGTTCGAGCTCGCGATCGTCGCCTCCGAGATCGGCTCGTACAAGCCCGGCCACCGGCACTGGGAGGCGTTCTTCGAGCGGACGGGCGCCGACCGGGCCGGTCACGTCCACGTCGCCGCCAGCCTCTTCCACGACGTCGCGCCGGCGCAGGCGCTCGGGCTGCGCACGGTCTGGATCAACCGGCTCGGCGAGGAGCCGGAGCCGCAGCCGGACGTCGAGCTGCACGTCCTCACCGGCCTCGGCGAGGCGCTCGACGGGCTCGTCTCCGGGTAGCCTCCCGGCGTGGCGGTTCCCGAGACGATCACGCGGCGGCCGGCGACCCGCGCCGACGCGGCCGCGTTCGCCGAGATGGCAGCTGCCGACGAGTCCGCGCTGCTCGGCCGCCCTTCGCGGCTCGGCGAGGGCGACATGCTCGCCTGGTGGTCGCGCTGCGACCTCGAGGCCGACTCGTGGCTGCTCGAGGAGGACGGCCGCCTCGTCGGCGGAGGCTGGTTCGAGCTCCACGCGCCACTCTGCTTCTTCGTCGGGATCGTGGCCGCCGGCGAGAAGGGGCGCGGGCTCGGCGGACTGCTCGGCGACCTCGGCGACGGCCGCGCCGCCGCGTCGGGCGCGGAGCGCGTCCACACGTGGACGATCGCCGCCGACCGCGCAGCCGCCGCGCTGTTCGAGAGCCGCGGCTACCACGAGGTGCGCCGCTTCTACGACATGGCGATCGCGCTGGACGGACCCGCGCCGGAGCCCTCGCTGCCGGACGGGCTTCGGCTCGAGCTGTTCCGCGAGGAGGAGGCGCGCGCCTTCTACGAGGCGCTCGACGAGGCGTTCCAGGATCACTGGGAGCACCATCCCCGCTCGTTCGAGGAGTGGTGGGCCGAGAAGCTCGCGATGCACGGGTACGACCCGACGCTCTGGTTCGTTGTCCGCGACGGTGACGAGGTCGCGGCGACGGTCTGGAACGAGTCGAACCGGAACGGGGGCGGCTACGTCGCCGCGCTCGGCGTTCGCCGCCGCTGGCGCGGCCGTGGGCTCGGCAAGGCGCTGCTCCACCACACGTTCGGCGAGTTCGCCCGGCGGGGCGAGACGCGCGTCACCCTCGGCGTCGACGCGGAGAGCCCGACCGGCGCGACGAAGCTCTACGAGTCCGTCGGCATGCACGTGGAGCTGGAGTCGGTCGTGTTCGAGAGGTCGCTGCCGTGAGCCTGCTGCGCGGGAAGTGCCCGACCTGCCACGGCTACACGGCGGTCGCGGTCGGCGCGGAGTACGAGTGCCACTCCTGCGGGCGCACGTTCGCGGCCGGGCTCGTGCGCGTCCCGCGCGCGTGGGGTGACGGCGGCGAGGCCATGATCGAGTCCGCGTCGCTCCCACTCGACTACCCGGAGGTGGCTGTGGTCGAGGAGGACTCGCTCGTCGCGCAGACGCTCGCGGTCGCGTCCGACCTGCCGGTCCGCCCGCTCGTCCTCGGCGGCTGCTGCTGCTCCCACGTCGGCGCCGTCGAGGCCCTGGCGGCGCGCCACGAGCGCCTCGGCGTGCTCTGGCTCGACGCACACGGCGACCTCAACACGCAGGAGTCGTCGCCGTCCGGGAACGAGTGGGGCATGCCGCTGCGGATGCTGATCGACGGGGGCGCCGTCGACCCCCACGACGTCGCGCTCGTCGGCGCGCGGAACCTCGACCCGCCGGAGGTCGACTTCATCGCCGCCGCCGGCATCCGGGACGACCTCGACGCGATCCTCGACGGGGTGGACGCCGTCTACGTCGCGCTCGACTGCGACGTCTTCGATCCAGGCGAGCTGACCGTGTTCATGCCGGAGCCGGGCGGGCCGACGATCGCCGAGGTCGAGAGGCTCCTCGGCGGGCTGCGGGAGCGCGGGGTCGTCGCCGGCGCCGGTCTCACCGGCCTCGCCCCCGACCCGGCCAACGTCGAGAAGCTCGAGCGGCTGTGCGCGGCGCTGGGCTTCTAGCGCGCGTCGCGCAACCCGCAGTGGACGGCCCAGGTCTAAGGTAGGCGCATGTCCAAGATCGACGTCTCGATCGAGACCAACGACCAGCCGCCGCTCCCCCCGAAGCACCCGAATACCTGTCCGGGCTGCCATTCGCACTACCGCGACGACGAGCTCGAAGAGTCTCTCTGGGTCTGCCGCCAGTGCGGCCACCACTTCCCCATGCGCGCGCGGGCGCGGATCGCCTCGCTCGCCGACGAGGGCTCCTTCGCCGAGGAGGCGACGGAGCTCCACTCGGAGGACCCGCTCGGCTTCTTCGACCTGCGCCCGTACACGGAGCGGCTCGCGGAGGCGGAGCTGTCGACCGGGCTCTCGGACGCGATGGTGATCGGCCAGGCTGCGATCGAGGCGCGGCCGTGCGAGCTCGCGGTCATGGACTTCGCCTTCATGGGCGGCTCGATGGGGAGCGTCGTCGGCGAGAAGTTCTCGCGCGCGTGCGACGCGGCGGCGGAGCGCGGGGTGCCGCTCGTCACCGTCACGAGCTCGGGCGGCGCGCGGATGCAGGAGGGGATCCTCTCGCTGATGCAGCTGCCGAAGACGGTCTGCGCGATCGAGGATCTCCGCGACGCGCGGCAGGCGCTGATCGTCGTCATGGCCCATCCGACCACCGCCGGCGTGCTCGCGAGCTTCGCGAGCCTCGGCGACGTGCTCCTCGCCGAGCCGGGGGCGCTGATCGCGTTCACCGGCCCGCGCGTCGTCGAGCAGACGACGCGGGAGAAGCTCCCGGACGACTTCGGCCTGGCCGCGCAGAACCTCCGCTTCGGCCATCTCGACGCGATCCTCCCGCGCGAGGAGATCCGGCCCACCCTCGGACGACTGCTGAGGCTGTTCAATGGCGCCGAGTGAGCACGAGCTGCGGCTCCGGGAGCGGCTGAGCCGCTTGAAGAGCGTGCCGCTGCTCGGCGGCGCGAAGCTGTCCGGCGAGCTCGAGCGGCTCCAGCGCCAGCTCGACCGGATCGGCCAGGAGGCGACCGACGACGAGATCTGGCGCTCGGTCGAGCTCGCGCGGCACGAGGACCGCCCGTACACGCTCGACTACGTCGAGCGGCTGCTGTCCGACTGGTTCGAGCTGCACGGCGACCGGCGACTCGCCGACGACGGCGCGATGGTGACCGGGCTCGGGCGCTTCGACGGGCGCACGATCGTGCTCGTCGGCCAGCAGAAGGGCCGCGACATCCAGGAGCGCTCACGGCGCCAGTTCGGGATGCCGTATCCGGAGGGCTACCACAAGGCGATCCGGGCGATGGAGCTCGCCGAGCGCCACGGCTTCCCGGTGATCTCGCTCGTCGACACGCCGGGCGCCTACCCCGGCGTCGCGGCGGAGCAGCACGGCCAGGGCAGCGCGATCGCCGTCTCGCAGGCGGCGATGGCGCGGCTGACCGTCCCGACGGTCGCGTGCGTGATCGGCGAGGGCGGCTCCGGCGGCGCGGTCGCGATCGCGCTCGCCGACCGGGTGCTGATGCAGGAGAACGCGATCTACTCCGTGATCTCGCCCGAGGGCTGCGCCGCGATCCTCTGGCGCGACGGCGGCGAGAAGAAGAAGGCGGCGGCGGCGTTCAAGCCGGACGCGATGCACTGCCTCGAGCTCGGCGTGATCGACGCCATCGTCCCGGAGCCGGAGGGCGGGGCGCACGCCGACCACGACGCGGCCGCGACCCTGCTCGGCGAGTCGCTGCGAGAGGTGCTCGAGGAGCTGGACGGGGTGCCGGGCGACGAGCTGCGGCGCCGGCGGCGGGCGAAGTACCGGGCGCTCGGCGTCTTCGCGTGAGAATCGAGTAGATTCGCAGAGGTTTTCGGTCGTGCCGGCACGGGGCTGTCCACACCGTCCACAGGCTTATCCCCGACCGTGTATCCGGTTTGTAAGCCTTTTTCGCACAGCGGAGAAGCGGGGAGATCGGGCAAGCTGCCGGGGTGGCGGACAAGCTCCGGGAGTACGAGCGCAAGCGCGACCGCGGGCGGACGCCGGAGCCGTTCGGCTCGTCGCGGCGGCGCGACAGCGACCCCGTCTTCGTCGTCCAGCGCCATGACGCGCGGCGCCTCCACTACGACTTCCGGCTCGAGCGGAACGGCGCCCTCGCGTCCTGGGCGGTGCCGAAGGGCGTTCCGCTCGAGCCAGGCGAACGCGTCCTGGCCGTCCACGTCGAGGACCACCCGCTCGACTACGCGACCTTCGCGGGCGAGATCCCGAAGGGGAGCTACGGCGCCGGCACCGTCGAGATCTGGGACCACGGCACCTACGAGCTCCTCGAGGAGAAGCCGGACGGCGGGCTGACGGTGCGACTCCACGGCGAGCGGCTGGACGGAACGTGGACGCTCGTCCCCGCGAAGCTCGGCGGCGAGGAGCGGAACTGGCTGCTGATGCGCAAGCGCGACGGCGCCGAGCCGGCGCGCGGCCCGCGGCGCGAGTACCGGCCGATGCTCGCGACCCTCGCGGACGACCTGCCGCGCGGCGACGACTGGCAGTTCGAGGTGAAGTGGGACGGCTACCGCGCGCTCGGGTACGTCCGCGGCGGCGAGGCGCGGCTCGTCTCGCGGAACGGCAACGACCTGACGGCCCGGTTCGAGCCGGTGGCGAAGGAGCTGGCGAAGGCGGTGCGGAGCCCGGAGTGCGTCGTCGACGGGGAGGTCTGCGCGCTCGACGAGCAGGGCCGGCCGAGCTTCTCGGCGATGCAGCAGGGGAAGCCGGGGACGCCGCTCGTCTACGAGCTCTTCGACCTGCTCGAGCTCGACGGCGAGCCGGTCGTCGACCTGCCGCTGGCGGAGCGCCGCGCGCGGCTGGAGGCGCTCGTCGACGAGCGGAACACGACGGTGCAGGTCTCCGGCGCGTTCGACGACGGCGAGGCGCTGCGCACCGCCGCGATCGAGCAGGGCCTCGAGGGCGTGATGGCGAAGCGCGCCGCGTCCCGCTACGCCGAAGGCCGGCGCACGCGCGACTGGCTGAAGATCAAGACGCAGCAGCGGCAGGAGTTCGTCATCTGCGGCTGGACGGCCGGGCAGGGGCGCCGCGCCGGCAGCTTCGGCGCGCTCGTGCTCGGCGCCTACCGCGGCGGCGAGCTGCACTGGGTCGGGAACTGCGGCACCGGCTTCACCGAGCGGACGATCGAGGACCTGCTGACCCGGCTGCGGCCGCTCCGCCGCGACACGTCGCCGCTCGTCGTCGTCCCGACCATGCCGAAGGTGCGGAAGGCCGACGTCACCTGGGTGGATCCGGAGCTCGTCTGCGAGGTGCGGTTCGTCGAGTGGACGCACGACGGGCATCTGCGCGCGCCCTCGTTCGAGGGGCTGCGCGAGGACAAGCCGGCGCGGGACGTTCGCCGCGAGACGCCGCTGGAGACGGCGACGTCGGCCGGCGGCCACGTCGTCAAGCTGTCGAACCTCGACAAGCCGTTCTGGCCGGACGAGGGGATCACGAAGGGCGACCTGCTCGAGTACTACGCGGCGGTTGCGCCGGTGCTCGTGCCGCACCTCCGCGACCGGCCGTTCACGATGCGGCGCTATCCCGACGGCGCGTTCGGCAAGGCGTTCTTCCAGAAGGACGCGCCCAAGCACATGCCGGACTGGATCCCGCGGTACCGCGCGGAGGTCTCGACGCGGGAGTCGCCGCGGCAGCGCCGGTGGATCGAGGCGCCGCTCGTCAACGAGGAGGCGGCGGTGCTCTGGATGGTCAACATGGGCTGCATCGACATGAACGCGTGGTACTCGCGTACCGACCGGCCGGACCGCCCCGACTTCGTCCTCTTCGACCTCGACCCCTCGCCCGACGTCGGCTTCGCCGAGACGGTCGAGGTCGCGCTGATCGTGAAGGCCGCGCTCGACGGGCTCGGGCTGGTGGCGTTCCCGAAGACGAGCGGGGCCGACGGGATGCACGTGCTCGTCCCGATCGAGCGGCGCCACACGTATGAGGACACACGGGAGTTCGCGGAGATCGTCGCCGGCGCGATCGCGCGCGCGCATCCGGGGCTCGCGACGACCACGTGGTCGAAGGCGAAGCGCCGCGGCGTGCTCATCGACGCGAACCAGAACGGGTGGGGGAAGACGATCGCGTCGGTCTACTCCGTGCGCCCGAAGCCGGGCGCGCCGGTCTCGACGCCGTTGCGCTGGAGCGAGGTGAAGGCGGGCCTCGACCCGAGGGCGTTCACGATGGACGTCGCCCTCGGCCGGATCGAGCGCCACGGCGACCTCTTCGCCGGCGTCCTGACGACGCGGCAGCGGCTCGACCGCGCCCTCAAGAGCCTGCGCTGATCCGCTCGAGCCCCTCGGGGTGGCCGAGCGAGCCGAGCTCGACGACGTCGCGGCGGAAGAGCAGCGACGTCGTCCAGTCGACGACGACGCGGAGCTTTCGCGAGAGAAGCGGGAGCTGGTACAGGTGGTACGAGCGCGTCACCCACCAGCCGAGGAAGCCGCGCAGCGGGATCCCCATCACCTCGGCGATCCCCTTGTAGCGGCCGAGCGTCGCCACCTGGCCCATCATCCGGTAGCCGTACGGCTCGAGGTCGCCTCCGATGTTCTTCGCGAGCCGCCGTGCCTGGCGCAGCGCGTGCTGGCAGGTCGGCGGGTCCGGGAGCGGGCTGCGCGTGTTCGGGACGCGCGCGTTGTCGCCGAGCGACCAGACGTGCTCGTGCCCGCGCACGCGCAGGAACTCGTCCACCTCGATGCGTCCCCGCTCGTCGAGGGGCAGACCGAGCTCCCGGACGAGTGGGTTCGGCGTCACGCCGGCGGTCCAGACGAGCGTCCGCGTCGGGATCCGCTGTCCGTCGGAGAGCGTCACCTCGTCGGCCCCCGCCGAGGTGAGCGTCGTCCCGACGACGATCTCGACGCCGCGCTTCGCCAGCTCCTCCGCCGCGTAGTTGCCGAGACTCGGCGGGATCTCCGGCAGGATCGCGGGCGCCGCGTCGACGAGCACCCAGCGGCGCGGCACGCCGTTCAGGCCGGGGTAGAAGCGCGACGCGTCGGCGACGAGATCCGACAGCTCGGCGAGCGCCTCGACGCCCGCGTACCCGGCGCCGACGAAGACGAACGTCAGCCGCCGCTCGCGCTCCGCCGGGTCGAGCGCGGCATCGGCGTCCTCGAGCTGGCGGAGCACGTGATTGCGCAGCTGGATCGCTTCCGGAAGCGACTTGAACGAGAGCGCGTTGTCGACGAGCCCGGGCACGGGCACCGTGCGGGGGACCGCGCCGAGCGCGAGCACGAGCTCCTGCCAGCGGACCGTCTCGGGTCCGCCGTCGGTGTCGACCGCGACCGTCCGCGCCTCGAGGTCGATCGCGGTCGCGCGACCGAGGATCAGCTCGGAGTGCGGGCACATGGCGCGGAGCGGGACGACGGTGTGGCGCGGCTCCAGCGTGCCCGAGGCCGCCTCCGGCAGCAGCGGCGTGTAGAGCATGAAGTTCTCGAGGCTGACGATGGTGGCGCCGCGAGTCCCGAGCAGCCGCGCGACGTACGCCCCGGCAAAGCCGCCGCCGAGGACGAGCACGCCTCCGCGCGCATCCCGCTCACCCACGCGGTCCTTCTAGCATCCCGGCCGTGGTGCGTGTTCAGGTTGCGGTCATCGGCAGCGGCGCCGAGCACGAGGAGCGGGCCGAGGAGGTCGGGCGCCGGCTCGCCGAGCGCGGCGCGACCGTCGTCACCGGCGGCCGCGGCGAGGTGATGGCCGCCGCCTCGCGCGGCGCGAAGCGCGGCGGCGGGGCCACGATCGGAATCGTGCCCGGCGAGTCCCGCGCCGAGGCGAACGAGTGGGTCGACCACGTCGTCGTCACGGGGATCGGCCACGCGCGCAACCTCGCCGTGGTCGCGTCCGGGGACGCGGTCATCGCCGTCGGCGGCCGCTACGGGACGCTCGCCGAGATCGGGCTGGCGCTGACCCTCGGCCGCCGCGTCGTCGTGCTCGAGCCGGGCTGGGAGATCGACGGGACGCTGCGCGCGGAGACACCGGACGAGGCCGTCGAGCTGGCGCTGGCCGGCCTTGGCTAGGCCGCCCGGCACGCAGAAGCCGATGCGCTTCCGCCCGCGCTTCCACTGGGAGCTGCTCGTCTGCGGGCTCCAGGGGCACCGGCTCGTCGGCGTCGACGCGGCGCGGCTGCGGCCGGAGGACGCGCTCTACGCGGAGGAGCGCGGTGGGCTGCGCTGGTACCGCTGTCTGCGCTGCGACAGCTGGGTGCCGCTGCCGCCGCCGGAGCGGCCGGAGCGCGAGACGCCGCCGGACCGCGACGAGATCGAGCTGCCGCTCCGCGGCAAGGCGCTCCGGGACAAGATCGTCCTGCGGGTGATCGCCGTCGACCGCGCGATCCACTTCGTCGTGCTCGCCGGCCTCTCCGTCGCGCTCGCGCTCTTCGCGTCGCACGAGATGCGATTGCGGCACGCCTTCTACCGGATCGTCAACGCCGTACAGGGCGGCGCGGCCGGCCCGCACGCCACGGTGCACGGGAGCTTCCTGCACCGGATCGCGTACGTGGTCGACCTCAGCTCGACGACGCTCTACTGGGTGGCGGCCGCGGCAGGCGCGTACGCGCTGCTCGAGGGCGTCGAGGCGGTCGGGCTCTGGTACCAGCAGCGCTGGGCCGAGTACCTCACCTTCGTCGCGGTGTGCGTGTTCCTTCCCTACGAGCTGTACGAGCTCGCGCAGACCGTCACCGTCTTCAAGATCGCGGCGCTCGTCGTCAACCTCGCGGTCGCCGTGTACCTGCTGTGGGCGAAGCGGCTGTTCGGCGTGCGCGGCGGCGGCGCGGCGGAGGAGCGGGCGCGTGCCGCCGATGTCGGGTGGGACGCGCTCGAGCGGACCGCGCCTATGTCGCGCTGAGCCGCCCGCGGAGGAACTCGCGCTCGACGTCGCTCGGCGCGAGCTCGAGCGCGCGTGCGTACGCCGAGGCGGCCTCGTCGTCGCGCTCGAGGCGTCGCAGGAAGTCCGCGCGCGCGGCGTGCCAGAGGTAGTAGCCGTCGAGCCCGGCGATCCCGTCGGCGATCCGCAGCGCGGGCTCCGGGCCGTCCGCCATCGAGACCGCGACGGCCGCGTTCAGCTCGACGACGGGCGACGGCGCGAGCGTGGCGAGGCGCGCGTAGAGGAGCGCGATCTCGCGCCAGTCCGTCTCCTGCTCGGCGTGAAGCGAGGCGATCGCCGCCTGCACCTGGTACGGGCCGGGGACGCGCAGCGCGAGCGCGCGCTCGAGCGCGCCGCGTCCCGCCTCGATCTCGTCCGCGTCCCAGAGCGACCGGTCCTGCTCGTCGAGCAGCACGAGCTCGCCCGCCGGGGAGACGCGCGCGTCGCGGCGCGCGTCCTGGAGCAGCAGCAGCGCGTGCAGGCCGTGCACCTCCGCCTCGTCCGGCATCAGCGTCGCGAGCAGCCCGGCGAGCCGGATCGCCTCGGCGCAGAGCTCGCGCCGCACCGGCGGCCCGTAGCCGGCGTTGAAGACGAGGTAGACGACGGCGAGCACGGTGCGCAGGCGCTCCGGCAGGAGGTGCTCGGGCGGCACCCGCAGCGGGATGCCGGCGTCGCGGATCTTCCGCTTTGCGCGCACGAGCCGCTGCGCGAGCGTCGGCTCCGGGACGAGGAACGCACGGGCGATCTCCGGTGTCGTCAGGCCGCCGAGCAGGCTCAGCGTCAGCGCCACCTGCGCGTCGGCGGCGAGCGCCGGGTGGCAGCACGCGAAGATCAGCTCGAGCCGCTCGTCCGGGATCACGGCGTCCTCGTCCTCCGGGTCGGACGGCGCCAGCCCCTCCAGCCGCCCGAGCAGCTCCGTCTTGCGGGCGAGTGTGCGCTCGCGCCGGATGCGGTCGATCGCGACGTTGCGTGCCGTCGTGACGATCCAGGCGCCGGGGCTCGCCGGCACGCCGTCGCGCGGCCACCGCTCGGCCGCCCGGACGAAGGCGTCCTGCACCGCGTCCTCGGCGAGGTCGAGGTCGCCGAGGACGCGGGCGAGGATCGCGATGCAGCGGGCACGCTCGTCCCGATAGGCGCGGGCCAGCTCGTCTATGCGCCGACCTCCGCGGTGCGCATCACGACGGGACGAACCTCGATGTGGCCGAACCGCGCCGACGGGATCTTCGCGGCCCACTCGATCGCCTCGTCGAGCGTGTCGACGTCGATCAGGTAGTAGCCGCCGAGGACCTCCTTCGTCTCCGCGAACGGGCCGTCGGTGACGACGGTCCCGCCGTCGCGCACGCTGACGGTGGTGGCGGTCGACCCCGGCTGGAGCTGGTTCGCGCCGACGAGGAGCCCGCGGGAGCGGAGGTCCTCGGTGTAGGCGCCGTACTCGGCGAGCATCGCGTTCTGCGCGCCCTCCGGCATGGCCTCCCAGTCCTTCTCGTCGTCGTGGATCAGGAGCAGGTACTGCATCTCGTCCCTCCTCGGGTGGATGTCGTTCCTACGACGAACGGGACCCGCCCGAATCGACAGGAGCCCGGGCGAGCGGCTGCGTCAGGCAGGTGGGGCCGCCGTCGCCCTTGCGGGAGATCTCGTCGCCGCGGTAGACGAGCACCTCGACGCCGGCCTTCGCGAGCCGCTTCCGCGTTCTGTCGTTGCCCTCGAGCGCGAGCCCGACGCGCGGGCCGAGGGCGAGGACGTTCGGACCCATCGTCTCGAACTCCTCGTCCGGCACCTCGACGATCCGGACGCCGCGGCGGCCGAGCAGCTCGACGAGCCGGACCGGCATCAGCGGCGGATACCCGACGACGAGGTCGACGTCGAGCGGGCTGAGCAGCGAGAGCAGGTGCAGTACCTCGCCGCGACCGTGCAGGTGCGGCAGGTCGACGGCGATCACCTCGACGCCGGGGAGCGCCGCCCGCAGTGCGGCGACGCCCTCGTCGTTCGTCCGGTACGAGCGGCCGACGACGAGCGTGCGCTCGTCGAGCCAGAGCGTGTCGCCCCCCTCGGCGAGGGCCGGCTCCTCGAGGCCGCCGAGCACCGGGATCCCGGCGCGGAGCAGGTCGCCGAGCAGCGCCTCCGGCTCCTCGCGCCGCTGCGGCTTGCCGGGCCGGAGCAGGAGCGCGCCGTCGCCGGTGACGAGCAGCGGGTCGTACGCGTACATCGCATCGAGGCTCTTCGGCTGTCCCTCGGCGCGGATCACCTCGGCGCCGCCGTCCTCGAGCAGCGCGCACAGCGCCGCGTGCTCGTCGGTGAGGCCCGCCGGGTCCGGCTCCGCGCGCCAGCCGAGCTTCTTCCACGAGGAGATGTCGTCCGCGCGCGGCGGGCGCACGAGGACGCGCTCGAGCGGGCCGACGTTCACGACGCGAGCATCCTGCGCAGCAGCGTCAGCGCGCCGCCCTTGTCGAGGTACTCGTTGAGGTTGCCGCACTTCGGGCTCTGCACGCACGATGGGCAGCCGTGCTCGCAGGGGCAGCCCTCGAGCATCCGCGCCGTGTCGGCGACCCAGCCCTCGAAGCGGTCGAAGCCGCGCTCTGCGATGCCCACCCCTCCAGGATGGCCGTCGTAGACGAACACCGTCGGTGCGCCGGTGTCCTGGTGGACGTTCGTCGAGAGGCCGCCGATGTCCCAGCGGTCGCACATCGCCCACAGCGGCAGCAGCGCGATCATCGAGTGCTCGGCCGCGTGCAGCGAGGAGAGCAGCGTCGGCATCGTCTCCAGCCCCTCCAGCTGGCGCTCGGTCGGCAGGTACCAGACCGCTTCCGTCTCGAAGGTCGTCGGCGGGAGGTCGAGCTGGACGGTGGCGATCGTCGCGCCGTCGCGGATCCCCTTCCGCTGGAACGCGACGACGCGCTCGGTGACGGAGACGACGCCGAACGAGAGCTCGAGGCCGAGGCGGCGCTCGACGCGCTTCGCCTCCTCGATGTCGGTCGAGGTCTCCTTCTTCACCTGCGTGTACCAGTCGCCGGCGAACGGCTCGACGACGGCGCGGCGCGCGGCGAGATCGAGCTCGCGGACGAGGTACGTGTCGCCGAGGTGAAGGTAGACCGCGCCCTCGTGCACGGTCGAGTACACGCGTTCGCGCTCGACGAGCCCGAGCAGCGCGCCGGTGCTCGCGTCCACGACGGTGAAGGCGTCGGCGCTGCTCGACCGGAGCGGCGTGCGAGCGGCGGGTGCGTCCCTGCCGGCCCAGACCCAGCCGTTTCGCGTGTGGCGGAGCTCCGGGACGAGCGGCGCCCGCTCGAGCGCCTCGTCTCCGAGGATGGCGCGGTCGGCGTCGTCGACCGGCGCCTCGAACGCCGCCGCCGCGACGTGGCCGTCGAGCACCCGCGGATTGGCGTGGTCGAGGATGGCCGCCTCGACCCGCCGGCCGAGCAGCGTCTCCGGCTCGCGCATGAAGTACTGGTCGAGCGCGTCCTCGGAGGCGACGAGGATCGCGAGGCCGTGCCCGCGCCGGCCCGCGCGCCCCCACTGCTGGCGCAGGCTCGCGACCGTGCCGGGAAAGCCGACGGAGATCGCGCAGTCGAGCAGGCCGATGTCGATCCCGAGCTCGAGCGCGTCGGTGGCCGAAACGCCGAGCAGCTCGCCCTCGACGAGGCGCCGCTCGATCTCGCGTCGCTGCTGCGGTGTGTAGCCGGCGCGGTACGGAGCGAGCCGCTTCGCCGTCTCCGCGCCGACGCGCTCCGCCGCGAAGCGGTGGATCAGCTCCGCCGACTTGCGGCTCTTCGCGAAGCAGATCGTTCGCAGCTCGCGTTGCACGAGTGCGGCGAGCAGCCGTGACGCCTCGCCGATCGCACTCGCTCGCAGGCCGAGCTCCGCGTCGACGAGCGGCGGGTTCCAGAGCGCGACCGTCCGCTCCGCGCGCGGCGCCGCGTCGTCGCCGATCACCGTCGCCTCGATGCCGAGCAGGGAGTGCGCGAGCTCACCGGGGTTCGCGATCGTCGCGGAGGCGAGCACGAGCTGCGGCTCGGCGCCGTAGATCCGGGCGAGCCGGCGCAGCCGCCGCAGGACGTTGGCGACGTGCGAGCCGAAGACGCCGCGGTAGACGTGCGCCTCGTCGACGACGACGAAGCGGAGGTTGTGGAGGACGTCGGCCCAGAGGTCGTGGCGCGGCAGCACGCCGATGTGCAGCATGTCCGGGTTCGTCAGGATCAGGTTCGCCCACCTGCGGATCTGCGGGCGCCGCTCCTGTGGCGTGTCGCCGTCGTAGATCGCGGGCCGGACGCGTGGGACGGCGAGCTGGCCGAGCCCGCGCGCCTGGTCCTGCGCGAGCGCCTTCGTCGGGTAGAGATAGATCGCCCGGCTCTTCGGATCGGCCGCGAGCGCGTCGAGCACCGGCAGGTTGAACGCGAGCGTCTTCCCCGAGGCGGTGCCGGTCGTGACGATCACGTGGCGGCCGGCGCGCACGGCCGCGTACGCCTGCGCCTGGTGCTCGTAGAGCTGCTCGATCCCCTGCGCGGCGAGCGCGGCGCGCAACGCCGGGTGGAGCCCGTCCGGGAAGGGGACGAGCCGCGGCGCCCGCGGCGGCTCCGCGGCGAGGTACGCGAGCTCCTCGCCCTCGAGCACGTCGTGCCACTGCGCGACCGCGGTCATCCCGCTATTGAAGCGGCGCCGTCCTCTCCGACGAGGACGACGACCGCCGCGTCGACCCCGCCGAGATCGGCGCCGGCCGGCGCGACGACCGCGTCGAAGCGCCGCCGCGGCGGCTCGGAGAGCACGTCTCCGGCCCGTTCGCAGGCCCGTTCCCGGTACGCCGGATCCGGCTCGACCACGGTCACGTCGAAGCCGGCGAGCCGGAGCGGCGTCGCGTGGATCCCGGCGAAGCCGAGCTCGAGCACCGCTCCGGGCGGATCCCCGAGCAGCGCGAGCACCCGCGGCGTCGCGCTCGCCGCGAGGGCCGGCGGGAGTCGACGCGTCCGCGTCAGGTCTCGGCGACCTGCTCGAACGTCCGGGGCTCGAAGCTGTCGAGTACCTCCTGGAGCCGGGCGATCCGCTCCTGGAAGCCCTCGGCGGAGCGCCAGCGGCGCACCTTGTCCATGCTCTCCCACGGTCCGAGGCTGAGAAAGCGGTTCGGCTGCTCCACGTCCCGCAGCAGCTTCGCGCTCGCCGTCAGCCCCTGCATCGCCGTCCACTCCGCCCAGTCCTGCCAGCGGCGGATGAACTCGTCCTCCTGCCCCGGCTTCACGACCCACGCCGTCTCGGTGTACGTCTGTGCCATGGGACGATGCTAACCTCGTTCGCACCGGGGTGCCCTCGCTGGGCTGAGATCACACCCGTCGAACCTGATCCGGGTCATGCCGGCGAAGGGAGAGCATGGTTCCTCGAGCGCTGACGATCGCGACGTCCGATTCCGGTGGGGGCGCCGGGATCCAGGCCGACCTGAAGGCCTTCGCCGCGGCCGGCGCCTTCGGGACGTCGGTGCTCGTCGCGCTGACGGCGCAGAACACGCTCGGGGTGACGGCGATCCACGAGCTGCCGCCGGCGTTCGTCGTCGAGCAGCTCGAGGCGGTGTTCGGCGACATCGGCGTCGACGCGGCGAAGACGGGGATGCTGTTCTCGCGTGCGCTGATCGAGACGGTGGCGGCGTACCTGGATGAGCATCCCGTTCCGCTCGTCGTCGATCCGGTGATGGTGGCGAGCTCCGGCGCGAAGCTGCTCGAGGACGACGCGGTCGACGCGCTCGTCGGGCGTCTGTTCCCGCTCGCGACGGTGGTGACGCCGAACCTGATGGAGGCGCGCGCGCTCACAGGCGAGGACGCGCCGCGACGGGAGCTGGCGGAGCAGCTCGTCGGGCTCGGCGCCCCGGCGGCGATCGTCACGGGCGGGCACGGCGACGACGCGGTCGACCATCTCTTCGACGGGTCGCGGCACGTCGAGATTCCCGTCGCGCGCCACGGCGTCGCGGCGACGCACGGCGCCGGCTGCACACACTCGGCGACGCTCGCGGCGCTGCTGGCCCGCGGCGAGAGCCTCGAGGACGCGGCGCGCGGCGCCGCCGAGGCGGCCTCGCGCGCCGTCGCGCAGGGGCTCGTCGAGATCGGTTCGGGTGAAGGTCCTGTCGACGTCCTGGGGGTGATTCGTTGATCTCGCCTGGCTCCACGCTCCGCACGATCCGCGAGCGCAAGCCGCTCGTCCACCAGATCACGAACTACGTCGTCATGAACGAGACGGCGAATGCGACGCTCGCGCTCGGCGCGCTGCCCGTGATGGCGCACGCGGCCGAGGAGGTCGAGGAGATGGCCGGCCTCGCGTCGTCGCTCGTGATCAACATCGGCACGCTCTCGCCGGCGTGGGTCGACGCGATGCTGATCGCGGGCCAGGCGGCGACCGAGCGGGCGATCCCCGTCGTGCTCGACCCGGTCGGCGCCGGTGCGACGCGGTACCGCACCGACACGGCGCGGCGGATCCTCGACTACGTCGACGTGACCGTGCTGCGGGGGAACGCGGGCGAGGTGGCGACGCTCGTCGGCGCCGAGGCGGAGGTGCGCGGCGTCGAGTCGATCGCGGCCGGGATCGAGCCGGCGGATCTCGCGCGCGTGGCCGCGTCGCAGCTCGAGGTCGTCGCGTCCGTGACCGGGCCGGTCGACCACGTCTCGGACGGCGAGCGCGTGCTCGCGGTCGCGAACGGGCATCCGCTGCTCGCGGCGGTGACGGGGACCGGCTGCATCGCGTCGGCGCTGACGGGGTGCTTCCTCGCGGCGAAGCCGGACGAGCCGCTCGAGGCTGCGGCGGAGGCGCTCGCCGCGTTCGGCGTCGCCGCGGAGGATGCGGCTGTGGGCGCCGGCGGGCCGGGGACGTTCCACGCGCGGCTCTACGACGCGCTCGCCGCGCTCGACCCGGACACGCTGGACGCGCGGGCGCGGATCGAGACGCTGTGACGCTGGAGGAGCTCGGCGAGTTCGGGCTGCTCGGCGAGCTCGAGCGGCGCGGGCTCGCGCGCGGGATCGAGCACGACGCTGCTCAGATCGGCGGATTGGTGGTGACGCAGGACGCGCTGGTCGAGGGCGTCCACTTCCGCTTCGATCTCGTGTCGTGGCGGGAGCTCGGCTTCCGCGCGGCGGCGGTGAACCTCAGCGACCTCGCCGCTTCGGGCGCGGACCCGCTCGCGCTGATCGTCTCGCTCGGGCTGCCGGGGGACACGGCCGTGGAGGACGTCGTCGAGCTGTACGAGGGGCTGAACGAGGCAGGCGTGCCGGTGCGCGGCGGCGACACGACGCGGGCCGACCGCGTGCTCCTGAGCGTGACGGCACTCGGGACCGGCGCGCGCGTCCCCGGCCGCGCGGGCGCGCGCCCCGGAGACGTGCTCGTCGTCACCGGCCCGCTCGGCGGCGCCGGTGCCGCCTTTCGCGCCGGACGCCTGCTCCGTCCGCCGCTCCGCCTCGCGGAGGGAAAGCGCCTCGCCGCGGTCGCGTCGGCGATGCTCGACCTCTCGGACGGGCTCGGGCCGGACGCGGGCCACATCGCCGAGCGCTCCGGCTGTCGCCTCGCGATCGAGCTCGAGCGCGTCCCGCTCGCGGACGGCGCGGCGATCGACGACCTCTCCTTCGGCGAGGACTACGAGCTGCTGGCCGCCACGCCGGACCCGCTCGACTTCCCCGTGATCGGCCGCTGCGAGGGGGGCGAGGGCGTCGCGCTGACGCTGGACGGAGAGTCCGTCACCCTGTCCGGTTGGGACCACTTTCGCTGAGACATCTCCCGGTGTCAGACACGGGTCGCGGAAGTGTCACGGGATTCCGAGCGCGCTCCGCCCGGGCATGCGGAGCAGTGCCGGCAGACGTCACGGAAGCGTCACGGCGTGGCGGGGCACGGACATGTCGTCGGTGTCAGACACCCCACGCGGATGTGTCGCGACTTCCCGGCGGGCGTGTGACGGACTACGCAGGCGGGCCGAGCCAGTCTCCGAACGCCTGCTCGAACTGGTCGCGCGGGCGGACGCCGACGACCCGCTGCCGCACCTCGCCGCCGGCGAAGAGGATCACCGTCGGGATCGAGAGGATCTCGAACCGTCCCGAGATCTCCGGGAAGTCGTCGACGTTGAGCTTCGCGAACGCGACGCGGCCGCCGGCGCCCGCCTCCAGCTCCTCGAGGATCGGCCCGATCGCCTTGCACGGCCGGCACCACGGCGCCCAGAAGTCGACGACGACCGGGCCGTCCGCGATCGCCGCGTCGAAGGACGCCGGGTCGAGCTCGCGCATGCACGGATCGTAGCCCGCGTCAGAGCTTTCCCGTCAGCGCCGCGAGCCGCAGCTCCGGTACCTTCCGCACCGCCTCGAGGAAGATCGCGCGTGTCATCTTCGACTGCCCGGCCATGCGGTCGGTGAAGACGATCGGCACCTCGGCGACCGTGAAGCCCTGCCGCAGCGCGCGGTAGGTCAGCTCGATCTGGAACGCGTAGCCCTTCGTCCCGATCGCGCCGAGGTCGACGGTCTCCAGCACCGCCCGCCGGAAGCAGCGGAACCCGCCCGTCATGTCGCGGATCCGCAGGCCGAGGATCGTCCGCGCGTAGAAGGAGCCGCCGGCCGAGACGATCCGCCGGCCGAGCCCCCAGTTGCGGGTGCCGCCGCCGGGCACGTAGCGGGAGCCGATCACGACGTCGGCGCCTTCGTCGGCCCGCGCGATCAGCCGCGGCACGTCCGCGGGATCGTGGGAGAAGTCGCAGTCCATCGAGATGACGTAGTCGGCGCCCTCCGCGACCGCGCGGCGGAACCCCTCGATGTACGCGGGGCCCAGTCCCTCCTTCCGCGCGCGGTGGAGCACGGAAACGCCGTCGAGCTCGGCGGCGACGCGGTCGGCGATCTCGCCGGTCCCGTCGGGCGAGTTGTCGTCGATGACGAGCACGTGCACGCCGAGCGGGACGAGCGCACGAAGCATCCGCTCGACGTTGTCGCGCTCGTTGAACGTCGGCAGGCAGATCGTCACCGCGGGCACGAGCGGCAGGCTATTCGATGCTTCGTAAGGGCCGGGTAAGCACGGCGAGACCTGCCGCGTATGATCGGCGGGGTGCCGACCCTGCCGCGCAACGCCGACATCGCGGACCAGTTCGACCTCCTCGCCGACCTCCTGGAGCTGGAGGGCGCGGAGTCGTTCCGCGTGCTCGCGTACCGGCGCGCAGCGACGCGGATGCGAGAGACCTCCGGCTCGGTCGCGCAGCTCGCGCTCGAGGGCAAGGCGAAGGAGCTGCCCGGGATCGGCAAGACGATCGAGGAGAAGATCGTCCAGATCGTCGAGACGGGCGAGATCGACGCGCTGGCAAAGAAACGCGCGGGCGTGCCGCCGGAGGTGGTCGACTTCATGCACCTCCCCGGCCTCGGCCCGAAGACGGCGGCGCGGATCTGGAAGGAGCTCGGCGTGACCACGCTCGCCGACCTGAAGACCGCCGCCGAGCAGGAGCGCCTGCGCACGCTGGCGGGTCTCGGCGCGAAGTCCGAGGAGAAGATCCTCAAGGCGCTCGCCTTCCAGGCGGAGAACCCGGACACGGGCCGGCGCCTGCTCGGGATCGGACTCCCGGCCGTGCAGGAAGCGGTCGCCGCGCTGCGGGAACATCCCGCGGCCGTGCACGTCTCGGAGGCCGGGTCGGTGCGGCGCCGCAAGGAGACCTTCCGCGACCTCGACGTGATCGCGACCGCGACGGATCCGGCGGCGCTGACCGCGTACTTCACCGAGCTGCCGTGGGTGCTCGAGGTGGCGGCGCACGGCGACACGAAGGCGACCGTCGTCTCGAGCGACGGGCTCCGCTTCGACCTCCGCGTCGTCCCGCCGGAGTCGTACGGAAACCTGCTCCAGCACTTCACCGGCTCGAAGGATCACAACGTGGCGATGCGCGAGGAGGCGGTGCGCCGCGGCCTGTCGATCTCCGAGTACGGCGTCACGGACGTCGAGACGGAGGAGATCTTCCGGACCGAGGACGAGGATGCGCTCTACGAGTTCCTCGGCTACCAGCCGATCCCGCCGGAGTTGCGCGAGGACAACGGCGAGCTCGAGTCGGCCCGGCGCGGCGAGCTGCCGACGCTCGTCGAGCTGTCGCAGGTGCGCGGCGACCTGCACACGCACACGCACTGGTCGGCCGACGGCAAGAACACGCTCGAGGAGATGGTCGACGCGGCGGTCGCGCGCGGCTACGCGTACTACGCGATCACCGACCACTCGCACTACCTCCGCGACGGGCGCCTGTACGCGCAGCTCGAGGAGATCGAAGCGATGCGTGCGCGCCATCCGAAGTTGAGGATCCTCGCCGGCGTCGAGGCGAACATCCGCACGAGCGGAGAGGTCGACGTCGCCGAGGAGGACCTGAAGCTGCTCGACTGGGTCGTCGCCTCCGTCCACCAGGCGCAGGAGACGCGGCCGACCGAGCGCGTGCTCGCGGCGATGGAGAACCCGTACGTCGACTGCATCGGCCATCTCACCGGCCGGCGGATCGGCACGCGCGGGCCGCGGGACGTCGACGTCGAGCGCGTGCTGGCGAAGGCGCTGGAGACCGGCGTGTTCCTCGAGATCAACGGGCAGCCGGACCGGCTCGACCTCTCCGACGTGCACGCGCGCGCGGCGAAGGATGCGGGCGTGAAGCTCGTCGTCTCGTCCGACGCGCACCAGATCCGCGCGCAGGGCTACGTCGAGCTCGCCGTCGCGCAGGCGCGGCGCGGCTGGCTGACGAAGGACGACGTCGTCAACACGAGAACGTGGGCGCAGGTGGAGAAGCTGCGGCGGAAGAAGCCGTGACGAGCTTCCGCGAGGACGGGTACGCCGCGGTCGACTGGGCGGCGCGCTACCTCGAGCGCGTCGACGAGCTGCCGGTGCTCGCGCAGGTCGCGCCCGGCGAGCTGTCGGCGAGGCTGCCGGCGTCCCCGCCGGAGCAGGGCGAGCCGTTCGCGAACGTGCTCCGCGACCTCGACGAGCTGATCGTCCCCGCGCTGACGAACTGGCAGCACCCGCGCTTCTTCGCGTACTTCGCCGTCACCGCGTCCGACCCGGGCGTCCTCGCCGAGCTGCTGTGCGCGGCGATGAACCAGGTGGCGATCCTCTGGCGGGCGTCGCCCGCCTCGACCGAGCTCGAGCTGCGAACCGTCGACTGGGTGCGCCAGCTGATGGGACTCCCGGACGGCTGGCACGGCCACATCGAGGACACCGCGTCGACCTCGACGCTCGCGGCGATGATGGTTGCGAAGCACGTCACCGGGCGGAACGTGATCCTCTGCTCGGAGCACGCGCACTCGGCCGCGGACAAGGCGGCGCGCATGCTCGGGATGGAGCTGCGCAAGCAGCCCGCCGACGCCGACCTGCGCATGAGCCTCGACGGGCTCGATCTCTCGGACGTCGCCGGTGTGATCGCCACCGTCGGGACGACGTCGTTCGCCTCGGTCGACCCGGTGCGCGAGCTCGCGGAACGCGCCCACGCGGCGGGCGCATGGCTGCACGTCGACGCCGCGTACGCAGGCTCGTCGTGGATCTGCGAGGAGGAGCGCTGGTCGGCGGACGGGATCGAGCTCGCCGACTCGCTCGTCGTCAACCCGCACAAGTGGCTGCTCGTCCCCGTCGACTGCTCGCTGCTGTGGACGTCGCGTCCCGCCGACTTCCGCTCGACGTTCTCGCTCGTCCCCGAGTTCCTGCGCACGAGCGACGACATGGACTCGCTCGCCGACTACGGGCCCGCGCTCGGCCGCCGCTTCCGCTCGCTGAAGCTGTGGGCGGTGCTGCGCTGCTACGGCGCCGAGGGCCTGCGCGCGATCCAGCGCGAGCACATCCGGCTCGCGTCCCTGTTCGCCTCCTGGGTCGAGGCCGACCCCGAGTGGGAGCTGTGCGCGCCGCAGCGCTTCTCGCTCGTCGTCTTCCGGCGGAACGGGAGCGACGAGGACAACGAGCGGATCCTCGAGCGGGCGAACGCGAGCGGCGAGATGTTCCTCTCCCACACGCGGCTGCACGGCCGCTACGTCCTCCGGCTCGCGATCGGCAACGCCCGGACGACGGAGGATGATGTGCGGCAGGCATGGGACGTCCTCAAGCGGGAGGCTGAGCGGTGATCGTCACGACGATGAACGACATTCCGGGCTACGAGATCGACGAGGTCTACGGCGAGGTGATGGGGCTGACGGTGCGCTCGCGCAACGTCGGGTCGCAGATGGGGGCGAGCCTGAAGTCGATGCTCGGCGGCGAGCTGAAGGGGATGACGAAGGCGCTCGTCGCGAGCCGCCAGGAGGTGATGGAGCGGATGGTCGCGGAGGCGGAGGCGAAGGGTGCGAACGCGATCATCGCCATGCGCTTCGACACCTCCGAGATGGGCGGCATCTGGACGGAGATCTGCGCGTACGGCACCGCCGTGCGCGCGCACAAGGCCTAGGTCAGGCGCGCGAGCGCCGCGTCGTGGAGGGCGACGCGGTAGCGCCAGAAGGCGCGGCCGGTCGCGAGCAGGCGCTCGCGCAGGGGGCCGGCGAGCTCCTCGAGGGTGCCCCAGCGGGCGGCGGCGATCTCGTCCGGATCCGCGGGCTCGAGCTCCTCGTCCTCCGTCTCCGCGAGGAAGACGTGCGTCCGCCACGGCAGCTCGCGGCCGCCGTTCGTGAACAGCGCCTCCGACGCGACGAGATAGCGCGTCAGCTCCACCCGCAAGCCCGTCTCCTCGAGCGCCTCGCGCACCGCGCCCGAGACGAAGTCCTCGCCGGGCTTGATCCCGCCGCCGGGCGGCCGCCACACGTCCTCCGGGAACGGCGGCTTGCGGATCAGCGCCAGCCGCCGTGACGGGTCGAGGATGAACAGGGTCACGTCGTGCGTCCGCGCCGGGTTGTACGTCGCGATCGCCCACTCCGGGTCGCTGATCGCACCGTCCCACGTCAGCACCGAGGGTGCGCCGAACCGCTCGCGCAGCGGCGCGAGCACGACGTCGTCGACGTGCATCAGAGCCGTCGCAGCAGCTCGAGGAACTCGGCCGGGCTCCCGACGACGATCTCGGCGCGTTCGCGCAGCAGCGCCGGCGCCTCGGCCGACGCGACGGCGACGCGGACGTGGCAGTCGAGCTCCTCGACCGCGCGGAACGCGTCGAGGTCGGTCGTGTCGTCGCCGGCGACGAGAGCGCGGCGCAGGCCCGACTCGTCCAGGAGCCGGCGGACGGCCGTGCCCTTGTTCGAATCGAGCGGCGGCAGCACCTCGAGCACCTTGCGGCCGAACCGCGTGGCGAATCCCTCGCCGCGCGCGCGTGCGGCGAGCGCCTCGAGCTCCGTCACCGCCGCGCCCTCGTCGTCCCGGTCGCGGTAGTGGAACGCGACGGTCAGGCCCTTGTCCTCGATCTGGTCGGCCGGCCACGTTGCCGCCTCGCCGAACGCGTGGACCCGCTCGCGCCAGTCCTCCGCGCGCGGGTCGAGCTCGAGCCCGTGCGTGCCGACGTAGACGATCCCGTCGAGGCCGACGCGCGCGCGCACGTCCGCGGACGGGCGGCCGCTGACGACGGCGACGAGCCGGTAGCGGCCGCCGAGCCGCCCGAGCTCGGCGCACGTCTCCGGCGGCACCGTCGCGTCCTCGGGGCGCGCGACGATCGGCGCGAGCACGCCGTCGAAGTCGAGAAAAAGGCCCGCGTGCTCCGGCGCCGACGCGAGGCGCTCCACCAGTGCGTCTGCGGTCGCGACCACGGTCGTAGCATAGGCGGGTGCGCCTGCTCCTGATCGGACTCGTCGCCGGGTTCTTCAGCGCGCTGCTGGGCGTCGGAGGCGGGATCGTGATCGTGCCGCTGCTGATGCTCGTCGGCGGCTGGGAGATGCGGTCGGCGACGGCGACGTCCCTCGCGGCGATCGGGATCACCGCCACCGCCGGCGTCGTCGTCTACGTCGCGCACGGCGAGGTGAGGCCGGTGTACGCGGCGCTCGTCGGCGTGCCGGCCGCCTTCGGCGCGCTCGGCGGCACGGCGCTCCAGCAGCGTCTGCCCGTGCGCACGCTCTCGTACCTCTTCGCGGTGCTGCTCGTCGCGATCGCGATCCGGATGCTCGCGCAGTGACGTACGCGCTCGCCGTTCTTCTCGGCGTTGCCGCCGGCATCCTCTCGGGGCTGTTCGGCGTCGGCGGCGGAATCCTGTTCGTGCCGACGCTGACCGCGCTCGGGCTGACCCAGCTGCACGCGGAGGCGTCGTCGCTGCTCGCGATCATCCCGACGGTGATGGTCGGCGTGTGGCGCCAGCAGCGCTACGGCAACGTGCGCTGGCGCCCTGCGGCGATCATCGGCGTCGCCTCGATCGCGGCGACGGTCGCCGGCGCGCAGGTGGCGGAGTTGCTGCCGGAGGCGACCCTGCGGAAGCTCTTTGCCGTGCTCCTGCTCTTCACCGCCGGCCAGATCGCGTGGCGCGCGCGCAAGGGCTGAGCCGTCTGACCTCGCGGCGGATAATGGCGGCGCCGATGCCGCGCCTCCTCGCCGTCGCCGTTCTCGCCCTGATCGTCGTCGCCGCCGCGAGCGCCGCTCCACGGCGGCCGCTGCCGCAGGCGCCGTCGGAGCTCGTCGGTCCCGAGATCCCGTTGTGGCTGACGGCGCCGTCGCGCGCGACGCCGAGGCTCGGCGGGCGCGACTACGTCTTTCCCGTCTACGGCGCGCCGTCGCCGGTGGCGGACACCTTCGGCGCCTTCCGCAGCGACGTCTCCGGCGGCTGGCACCACGGCGACGACATCTTCGCGCCGATCGGCTCGCCCGTCCTTGCCGTCGCGGACGGCGTCGTCTTCTCCGTCGGCTGGAACGCCGTCGGCGGCTGGCGCCTCTGGCTCCAGGACACGCGCGGGAACGAGTTCTACTACGCGCACCTCTCCGGGTACTCGCCGCTCGCCGTCGACGGCTCGGTCGTCCGGGCCGGAGACGTGCTCGCGTTCGTCGGCGACAGCGGCGACGCGGAGGGGACGCCGCCGCACCTCCACTTCGAGATCCACCCGGCAGGGCTGCTTGGGCGCGGCTACGACGGCGCCGTCGACCCAACGTCGTACCTCGACGCGTGGCCTCGCCCGCCCTTCTCGGTCGGCCTGGAGGCGGCCGCCGTGCGGATCGCGGCCGGGCGGTCGTCCGGGACGGCGCCGAAGCCCGGCGCCGTCCTCCTCGGCCGGACGGACATCTCGTCCGCGAGCGGGCTCGACCCCCGCTCGCTGCTGCGCAAGCTGCGCTAGCTCCCGTTGGAGCCGCTGCTCCCCTGGTAGGTGAAGTCGTCGCCGCCGCCGAGCAGCTTGTCCGACAGCCACTTCCGCGTCTGCGGTCCCGTCCACGGGTTGAACAGGAAGCCGAGCACGACCCCGATCAGCAGCAGCGCGGAGCTGCGGCCCGAGTGCTCCTCCTTGCCCTGCACGCGGTCGGCGGCGCGGCGCAGTTCGGCGATGGTCGCGCGCAGCTCGTCCTGGATCTCCTTGTCGGTCGCGACGCGGCTCGCGATGCCGGTCACGCCGCGGTTGCCGAGCAGCTCGTCGTAGATCGACCGGGCCGACTCGTACGCGTTCCGCACCGCCTCCCGGAGCTCCTGGTCGTAGAGAGCGCGCTCCAGATACGGTTTGACATTGCCGGCCGCGTCCGAGACCTTGTCCCTCGTATTGGCCATTCTGAGCGGTTCCTTTCGGTTGCGGGTCCTGCTCATTATTGTCCCGCTTCTCCTCTCTGCGTGCGGAGGATCGGTAGAACGGACGGGCACCACGGCCTCCCGCACGGTCACGGGCCCCGGATTCGGCTTTGCCGCGCCGGTCGGCTGGAGGGCGACCCATGGCGCCCGCTCCGTGACCGCGCGGAAGCCGGACGGCGCGGCCGGCCCGCTCGTCTCGGCCACGATCCTGCCGCTGGCGAAGCCGTACACGCCGTCGCAGTTCGCCACGGCCCGGAGGGAGCTCGACGGTCTGGCCGCGCAGCTCGCGCACGCCTCCGGCGGGACCGTGACCGAGTCGGTGACGACGACGGTGGACGGGCAGAGGATCCGCGCGTACCGCTTCACCGCACATCCGGCGGGGAAGCCGGCCGCCGAGGTCCGCATCGGCTTCCTGCTCGAGGGGCGCCACGAGTATCAGCTCCTCTGCCAGGCGCCCAGCGGAGCCGGCGACCCCGACGGCGCGTGCGCGCTCCTGTTCGGGAGCTTCGCGCCGGCCGGGGCGTAGAGTGACGGCGTGCCCGCAGAGCTCGTCGCCCTCGTCCGTCGCGTCGTCCGCATCGCCGCCGCCGTGACGGCGTTCGTTCTCTACGTCTGGTACGCGGCGGTGCGTCTGACGCCCGCCGTCAAGCGTCGGAAGGCGATGCGCCGCCGCGGAATCGGCGCCCGCGGTTAACCGGCCGTTGCGGGTCGGTTAAGCGCGCCCTCCGCGGCGTTTCGGCACGGGCGGGACCGGCCTAGATTCAGCCGGAGATGACGGTGGCGCAGCGGTTCCGCCGGACGGCCGTTCCGGTCCTGGCGACCGGGCTGCTCGCGCTCTTCCTCGCGGTCGGCGCGGTCGGCCTCCTGCGCTACCTGCGCGGCTACTGGCTCTACCGCGGCTTCCCGCCGCCCGCCGACCCCGCGTTCGTCACCGCGAAGGGGACGGCCGAGCGGATCTCCGTCGTCAGCCCGGCGCTCGGCAGCCGCAGCCAGGAGGTGCTCGTCTACCTGCCGCCGGGGTACGTGTCGCATCCGCACCGGCGCTATCCGGTCTTCTATCTCCTGCACGGGATTCCCGGCGTCCCGAACGCGTTCCTGCTCACCGTCCGCGCCGGGGTCGTCGAGGACGTGCTCACGGCGCGGCACGCGGCGCAGCCGATCATCCTCGTCATGCCGATGGGCTCGACGGGGCAGTTCACGGACAAGGAGTGGGTGAACGGCGTCCGGCCGCACGAGAACTGGTCGACGTTCGTCTGGCGCGACGTCGTGCGCGCGATCGACGCGCGCTACCGGACGATCCGCAGCGGCGCCGGCCGTGCGATCGGCGGGCTCTCCGAGGGCGGCTACGGCGCGATCGACATCGCGCTTCACCATCCGCGCGAGTTCCGCGTCGTCGAGTCGTGGTCCGGGTACCAGCTCGCCGATCCGGTGCCCGCGATCTTCGGCCACGACGAGGCGCTGATCGCGCGGAACTCGCCGCTCCTGCAGCTGCGCCGCGATGCGGCCGCGCTGCGGCGGGCGCACGACTACTTCTGGTTCTACTCCGGCTCGGCCGACCCGCTGCGCGGGCAGAACGCGCGGTTCGCACGGCTCCTCGGCGCGCTCCGGATCCCGCACCGGTACCGCGAGGTGCCGGGCGGCCACAACTGGGCGCTCTGGCGCGACCAGGCGGCGAAGTCGCTGCTCGCGGCGTCTCGGAGGCTCGGACGTGCGTAGGCACGTGCTCGCGCTCGCGCGCGTCGCCGTCGCGGTGCCGCTCATGCTCGCCGTCGTCGCGGCCGCGACCGGTTGGTTGTACGTCGTCGGGCCGAATGCGTCGGTGCCGGGTCCGCGGATCGGCGACGGGCTCCCGCTCGACGAGCTGTCGAAACGCGCGTCGGTGCCGCTGCTGGCCTTCGTCGGCGTCTGGGTGCTCGCCGCGCTCCTGCTCGGGCTGCTCGCGCGCTTCGTGCGCGTCGAGCGGCTGAGCGCGGCGCTGCTGCTCGCGCTCGCCGTCGGCGCCTGGGGCTACCTCGTCACCGGCGTCTCCATCCTCGTCATCCGCCAGATCCCGGCCGAGACCGCCTTCCACGCGGCCTCGCACCGGCACGCGGTCTACCTCGCCGCCGCGCTCGCCGGGCTCGCGGGCGCGCTGATCGGCCGCCGCGCCCGCGTCGGCTCGCGCTCGCGCTGGCCACGCATCCTCGCCGTGTTCGTCGCGGTCGCCGGCGCGCTCGACGTCCTCGACGCGATCCTCCCCGTGCACCGGACGTCGCTGCTCGAGCGGCTCGCGCCCGCGGCCGTCCACCCGGTGGCGAGCGCGCTCGCGGCGCCGATCGGGATCGTGCTGGTACTGCTCGCGCGTGGGCTCGCGCGGCGGAAGCGCCGGGCCTGGCAGGTCGCGGTCGCACTCCTGCTCGGCTCGACGGTGCTGCACATCTTCCACGGGGTGGGCTCGGGCGCCACCGCGACCGGCCTGCTGGCGATCGCGCTCGTCGCCCGCCGCCAGGACTTCGACGCCGCCGGCGATCCCTCCGACCAACCGCGTGTCCTGCTCCGCGCCGGCCTGCTCGCGCTCGGCATCTACGCGTACGGCGCCGCCGCGCTCTGGATGAACCGGCTCGTCGCCGACCGGCCGTTCACGCTTCCGTTCTCCCTGTCCGAGACGAGCCGTGCCCTCGTCGGCCTCTCGCTCGTCCACGGGCACCGTCACCTGAGCGGCGACTTCGCCTCGTGGTTCCCGGCCTCCGTCCTCATCCTCGGCGTCGTCGGCGCACTCCTCGTGCTCGCCGCGTGGCTCGCGCCGTGGCGGTACCGCCTGCGCCAGGAGTCGCGCGAGCGCGAGCTCGCGCGCGAGCTCGTCTCGGCCTACGGCGAGGACACGCTCGCGCCGTTCGCGCTGCGCGCGGACAAGTCGTACTTCTTCGGCGAGAGCGAGCGCGCGTTTCTCGCGTACCGGGTGGTCGGAGGAGTGGCGATCGTCTCCGGTGACCCGATCGGGCCGTTGCCCGAGCTCGAGGCGCTGCTCGCGCGCTTCGTCGAGTTCGCGCACGCGCGCGACTGGCGGGTGGCGATCCTCGGCGCCTCCGACCGGTTTCTCGACCTCTACCGCACGCTCGGCCTCCAGGCGCTCTACCACGGCGACGAGGCGGTCGTCGAGACGGCGTCGTTCTCGCTCGAGGGCCGCCCCATCCGCAAGGTGCGCCAGTCGGTGCACCGGCTCGGGAAGGCGGGCTACACCGTGCGCGTCGCGACGCCGCGCGAGCTGTCGGACGAGCTGCGCGTCGAGCTCGAGGAGGTCGCGCGCGCGTGGCGCGGCGCGGCGCCGGAGCGCGGGTTCGCGATGGCGCTCGACGCGCTGTTCCGGCTCGACGGGGACGACGCGGTCTTCGTGATCGGGCGCGGGCCGGGCGGGGCGGCGGAGGGCTTCCTCCACTTCGCGGTCACGCCCGCGGCGAAGGCGCTGTCGCTCTCGACGATGCCGCGGCTCCGCTCGGTCCCGAACGGGTTCACGGAGTGGCTCGTCTGCGCGGCGGTCGAGTGGGCGCGGGAGAGCGGGTACGAGCGCGTGTCGCTGAACTTCTCGCCCTTCGCGGCGCTGCTCGGCGGCGAGACGAGCCTCTCGACGGCGCAGCGCCTGCAACGGCATGCTTTGCGAGGAATGAAGGGACACTTCCAGCTCGACAACCTGCTGCTGTTCAACCGGAAGTTCTTCCCGTACTGGCAGCCGCGCTTCGTCGTCTACGAGCGGCGTCTCGACCTGCCGCGCGTCGGCATCGCCGCGCTCGCGGCGGAGAGCTACCTGCCCTTCCAGCGGACGAGGAAGTCGAAGGCGACCGCGTGACCGCAAGCCTGGCAGGCGGCCTCGTCCTCGCGCTGCTCTCCGCGACGGCGATCAACCTCGGCTACCTCGCGATGCACCAGGCCGCGTCGCACCTGCCGCCGCTCTCCCTGCGTCATCCGATCCGCTCGGTGGTCGCGCTCTTCAGCGTCCCGCGCTGGGTGCTCGGCTTCGTCGCAGGGATCGTCGGCTGGGTCATGTACGTCGTCGCGCTCTGGCTCGCGCCGCTCTCGCTCGTCCAGGCGGCGTCGGCGGGCGGGATCGGCGTGCTCGCGGTGCTCGTCGCACGGACGACGCGCGTGCCGCTGAGCCGCCGCGAGCTGAGCGGCGTCGCCGCGGCGATGCTCGGCCTCGTGCTGCTCGGGCTCTCGCTCCACGGGCACACCGACACCGGCAACGCGGGCTCGGCGAAGGCGATCGGGGTCTGGATCGTGCTGTCGTTCGTCGCGGCCGGGCTCGTCGCCGGGCCGGGCGCGCGGTTGCTCGCGGCCGGTGCGGGTCTCGGCGCGGCGTCGGGGATCATGTACGCGGCCGGCGACGTCGCCACGAAGGCGGCCGTCTTCGGCGGCTGGCGGTTCGCGTTCGTGCCGGTGCTCCTGGCCTGCCACGGCACGGGGTTCGTCGCGCTCCAGTTCGGCTTCCAGCGGGGCGGCGCGCTCGCGACCGCCGGCGTGTCGACCGTGCTGACGAACGCGCTGCCGATCGTCGCCGGGACGGTGCTCTACAGCGAGGGGATCCCGAGCGGCGCCGCCGGCGTCGCGCGCGTCGCCGCGTTCGCCGCGGTCGTCGTCGGGGCCGCGCTGCTCGCGAAGGCGGACTCCGAGCCCGAGCCGCAGCCCGTCACGGCCTAGCGAGGCGCCGGCGCCCGCGCGACGAGCGCCTCGGCGAGCCGGTGCGTCGCCTTGTCAACCATCTCGCCGTCGACGAGCCCGGCGCCCTCGCCGGCGGCGAGGATCCGCCGCGCCCGCTCGAGCTCCTCCGGCGACGGCGTGAACACCTCGTTGACGGGCTCGATCTGGTCCGGATGGACGACCCACTTGCCGTCGAGCCCGTGCGCGAGCGCCCGGCGCGCGGACGCGCGCAGGCCGTCGAGGTCGCGGATCGCGGCATACGGACCGTCCACGGCCTGGAGGCCGAACGCGCGCGCGGCGACGACGATCCGTGCAAGCGCGTAGTCCCAGCTGCCCTGGCCGATCGTGAGGACGGGGACGCCGATCGACGCTCCGAAGTCGCCCGGCCCGAAGACGAGCGCCTCGAGGCCGTGACCTGCCGCCGCGATCCGCTCCACCTCGACGAGCCCGCGCGCCGTCTCGATCTGCGCCTCGATCCCGGTGCCGGGTGGAACGAGGCCGGATACCATCGCCACGTCGTCGGGCGACTCGACCTTCGGGACGACGACGACCGCCGGCCCGGCCTCCGCCGCCGCGCCGAGGTCGTCTCGCCACCACGGCGTCCCTAGGCCGTTGATCCGGACGGCGACCGTGGCGCGCGCGCCCGCGCGCACCGCGTCCGCGAGCCGCGCACGCGTCGCGTCCGTCTTGTCCTCGGGTGCGACGCCGTCCTCGAGGTCGAGCACGAGCTCGTCGGCGGGCAGCGTCGCCGCCTTCTCGAGCATCCGCGGGCTCGACGCCGGGACGGTGAGGCACGAGCGGCGCGGCCTCGTCGCCATGGCGCAAACCTAACGGTTTCCCAACAGCGTCGAAACGGACCCTTGATCAGGTGGGTCTAAGGTCGTGGCATGGAGACACGGAGCCGGACATGCGCCTGATCGTCGCCCTCACGGCAGCGCTGACCGTGCTTCTGCTCGTGCTCCCGGTCCACCCGTAGTCGTCCGCGCCGCCTTCCGCGAGAGGGGCTCCTCGTTTCCTCCCTCCGACACCCTCTCGCGGCCGGCGCGGAGCGAGCCGAGTAGCATCGGCGCGAGATGAAGGGCGTCATCCTCGCCGGCGGCTCCGGCACCCGGCTGCATCCGCTGACGCGGATCACGAACAAGCACCTGCTGCCGCTGTACGACCGGCCGATGGTCACGTACGCGGTCGAGGCGCTCGTCGAGGCGGGGATCGGCGAGCTGATGCTCGTCACCGGCGGCACGCACGCGGGCGAGTTCTTCCGGCTGCTCGGGAACGGCCACGACTACGGGATCGAGCGGCTCCTCTACGCGTACCAGGAGCAGGCGGGCGGGATCGCCGAGGCGCTCGGGCTGACAGAGCGCTTCGTCGGCGGCGACAAGGTCTGCGTCATGCTCGCGGACAACGTGTTCGAGGACTCGCTCGCGCCGATCGTGGCCAACTTCGAAGCACAGGCGCTAGGCGCGCGTGTCGTGCTCGCCCGCGTCGAGGATGACGAGCACCTGCGACATCTCGGCGTTGCGGCGCTCGACGGCGAGCGCGTCACGGCGATCGTCGAGAAGCCGTCCGACCCGCCGAGCCGGCTCGCGGTCACCGGCGTCTACTTCTACGACGCACAGGTGTGGGAGGTCCTGCCGTCGCTCGAGCCGTCCGGCCGCGGCGAGCTCGAGATCACCGACGTCAACAACTGGTACTGCGAGCGCCGCATTATGGAGGCTGACACCGTCAAGGGCTTCTGGGGCGACGCCGGCGAGTCGATCGACGCGTACTATGCCGTCAACGACTTCGTCCGAGGCGCGCGGGCGGGCGGATGATCGTCACGAGGTTCCCGCTGACGCTGCACGAGGACGACCGCGGCTGGTTCACGGAGCTCGTCCGCGCGAGCGCTCTGCCGAAGCCGATCCGGCAGGCGAACCTCTCGCGCTCGCGCAGGGGCGTGATCCGCGGGCTCCACTACCACGAGCGCGGGCAGGACGACCTGTTCGTGTGCCTCTCCGGAATGGTGCGCGTCGTCGTCCTCGACCGCGGGAGCGGCGAGGTCTTCACCGAGGACATCGGCGACGAGAATCCCGTCGCGCTGTACGTGCCCGGGATCCACGCGCACGGCTACGAGGCGCTGACGGACTGCCTGTTCGCCTACCTCGTGACGGAGGAGTACGACTCGGCCGACCCCGACGAGCACGGCGTTCCCTGGGACGACGAGCGCGTCCGCCACCTGTGGAGCACGTCATCGCCGATCCTCTCGGCACGCGACGCGTCGTCGTAACCGGCGCGGGCGGCCAGCTCGGCGCGGCGCTGCTCGAAGCGTTCGCGGGCGCGCGCGGGCTGACACGCGCGGACTGGGACGTGACCGCGCCGCCGCCCGCGCTCGGGCCGGTCGACCTCGTCCTGCACGCCGCGGCGTGGGCGGACGTGGACGGCGCGGAGGCGGAGCCGCAGGAGGCGGCGGCGGTGAACGTCGGCGGCACGCAGCACGCGGCGGAGCTCGGCGCGCCGCTCGTCGTCTTCTCGACGGACTACGTCTTCGACGGGCGTAAGCGGGAACCGTACGTCGAGTCGGACCCGCCGAATCCGCAGTCTGCGTACGGGCGGACGAAGCTGCACGCCGAGGCGGCCGCGGGGGAGACGGCGTGGATCGTCCGCAGCTCGTGGCTCTTCGGCTGGACGAGCCAGAACTTCGTCCTGACGATGCTGAAGCTCGGCGCCGAGCGCGACGAGGTCGCCGTCGTCGGCGACCAGCGCGGCTGTCCGACGTTCGTGGGCCACCTCGCGGCGGCGACACGGGAGCTTGTCGATGCCGGCTTCCCGTACGGCATCTGGCACGTCGCCGCCGACGGCGACTGCACGTGGGCCGACTTCGCCGAGGCGATCTTCGAGGAGTCGGGGCTCGCGTGCCGCGTCCGCCGCATCACGACCGAGGAGCTCGGCCGCCCGGCCCTGCGCCCCGCCTACTCGGTCCTGCGTAGCGAGCGGCCGGGCGCGCCGGTGCTCCCGCACTGGCGGGAGGGCCTTCGTGCGTGCCTCGACCGGCTGGGCGTGCGCAACTCGTGACCCTTACGGCACGGGGCCTGGCCCCGGCCGTTCGCACGAGAACCGCACCGCTTCTGGGGCGGTACGACTCTCGTGACGACCGGGGCCAGGCCCCAATACGTGAATGTCACGGCTTCGTGGCGCGCTAGCCGGACCGCTTCAGCTTGCCGTGCTTCTTCGCGTACCGCTCGCCGCGGCGGAAGATGGCGAGGCCGAGCGGGATCGACACCACCGCGATCACGAGCAGCGGCCAGACGTTGGACCAGAGCAGCGGCGCACCGTCGATGATCGACGCGCGACAGCCCCGGATCGCGTACGTCGCGGGCGAGATCGTCGAGATCGCCTGCATCCACCCGGGCATCACCGACACGGGGTAGTAGACGCCCGAGACGACGAGCATCAATCCCTGGGCGACGAAGCCGAGCTGCGCGCCCTTCTCCGGTGAGATCAGCGGCAGCACCGACGTCATCATCCCGACGCCGACGAACGACACGGACGCGATCGCCAGAAGAGCCAGCGCTGCCGCGAAGTTCGCGTCGGGCACATGGATGCCGATGAACGCCGCGACGACGAAGAAGAGGATCGTCGCCCTGATCAGCCCGTAGAGGACCGCGAAGGCGCCCATGCCGCCGAGGTGCATCGAGCGCGACAGCGGCGCCATGAACGTGTACTCGATCGTGCCTTCCCACCGCTCCCAGGCGACCGTCTCCGTCATGAACTCGAAGATGATCCCGAGGAACGCCCAGATGACCGCGCCCACGAGCAGCGCGGTGGCGAGCTGGTTCTCCTTCGCGGGCGGGAGCCCTGCGGCGCGCGCGATGAACACGATCGTGAGCGTGTTCGCGATCGTCCACACCATGAACGCGACATCCCACAGGAAGTAGCGCTTCGTGAGATAGACGTTGCGCTCGACGATGCCCGCCAGGCCGACGAGCTCGCGCCGCAACGCGACGGCTGCCGTGGTCATGCGAACACCTCCCGCTCGGCATCGTCCTCCTGCTCCTCCTCGAACGTGCGCCCGGTCGCGGCGAAGAACGCCTCCTCGAGCGTCGCGACGCCGTAGCGGCGCTTCACGTCCTCGACCGGCTCGAGGAACAGGAGCTCGCCCCGGTCGAGGATCCCGACCCGGTCGGCGAGCGCCTCCGCCTCGGCCATGTCGTGGGTGCAGAGGAGGATCGTCGCGTCGTGCTCCGCGCGGACCTCGCGGATGAATTCCTGCACCTCGAGCTTCGAGCGCGGGTCGAGACCCGTCGTCGGCTCGTCGAGGAGCAGGAGCACCGGCGAGGTCAGCAGCGCCCGCGCGAGCGCGACCTTCTGCTGCATCCCGCGCGACAGGTGCTCCATCGCCTCGTTTCGCCGCTCCGGCGGGAAGCCGACCCGCTCGAGGATCTCCGGGATCCGGTCGCGCGTCTGCCTCGGCGTCATCCCGTAGAAGCGCGCCGCGTACGAGAGGTTCTCGGCCGCGGACATCTTCTTGAAGAAGCTCGCCTCGACGGAGACGCGGTTCACGAGCCTGCGGATCGCGCGCGACTCCCGGAACGCGTCGTGCCCGAAGATCCGCGCCTCGCCGCCGTCATGGAGCAGCAGGGTCGAGAGCAGCCGGACAAGCGTCGACTTGCCCGAGCCGTTCTGGCCGAGGATGGCGACGCACTCGCCGCGGGCGATCTCGAACGTGACGCCGCGCAGCGCCGGCCAGCGCCGTTTGCGCGCGAGGCGGCCGTTGCGCCTGTCCCGGCGCAGGAAGTCCTTGCGCAGGTCGCGGACCTCGACGGCCGGCGACCGGCGGCGAAGCTCAGACGTGAACGATGTGGGTGCTGCGAAGATCGACATGGTGCTCCTTGGAACGCGAAGAGAACGGGAAAGTGAGAGAGAGCGCGCGCGAGGCGGCGGGCGGGCCTAACGCCCGCCCGGAACGGCGCTCTTCCTATCCACGTCCCGGCACAACATGTCGCGACCCAGAGTAGGGGCTCGTGTGGCCGGCGTCAAATCCTCCGCGCGAGCTACAGTCGGTCACGGCGTGCAGCGGCTGCTCCCGATCGGACTTGCAGGTCTCGCGGTCGCCGCGCTGGCAGGCTGCGGCGGCGGGAAGACCGTGACCGTCACGCAGACGGTGACGAGGACGGTGACGCGGACGATCACCGCGCCTCCGCCGCCGTCGTCCGCGTCCGCGTGCGCCGGCGGCGACCTCGGCGGGAGCTTCGCCGGCGTCCCCGGCAGCGCCGGCGCCGGGCAGATCAGCTACACGCTCACACTCACGAACACGTCGACCTCGGCGTGCTTCGTCAGCGGGCTGCCGCAGCTCCAGCTGCTCGACGCGAACGGGGGCGCGCTGCCCACGAACGTCACGGCCGCGGAGCCGGGGACCGGCACGGCCGCGAAGATCGTGCTCCAGCCCGGCGGCTCCGCGAAGTCCGACGCGCGCTTCTCGCCCGACGTCCCCGGCCCGGGAGAGGGCCAGGCGGGGCAGCCCTGCGAGCCGGTCGCGCACCAGCTCCAGGTGACCGCGCCCGGCGGCGGGACCGTCCTCGTCCCGATCACGCAGCCGACGTCGGTGTGCGAGCACGGCTCGCTGCGGATGTCGCTCTACGCCGCCGCCTGAGCGACGTACACGAGGAAGTCGTCGTCCGGGCTCGGCTCGGCGTCGTTGTACCCGGCGCGCACGTCGACGTCCGCGAACCCCGCCTTCTCGAGCATGAGCACGATCTCGTCGCGGAAGTAGCAGCGCAGCGAGAGCGGCCGCGCTTCCTCCGACGCGACGACCTGCCCGTCGAGCCGCTTCTCGGCGAGCATCTCCATCCAGACGGCCTGGTCGAGCGGGTCGACGGCGGTGATGCGGGAGCGCAGCTCGAACTCGGTTCCGTCGGCCGCGACCTTGACCGTCCCGGACTCCGGCCACGGTGCCGGCAGGAGCGCGCGCTCCTCCCTCGTCCAGCGGCGCCAGCGGGACGCGACGGCGTACGGCACCTCGTTGTCGAGCAACAGCGTCCCGCCAGGCTCGAGCGCCTCGTGGCAGCGGCGCAGCCCTTCCTGGTCCTGCTCCCGCGTCGTGCCGATCCCGAAGACGCCGCAGACGACGATCGTCCGGTAGCGGCGCGGCGGCTCGAGCCCGTGCAGCGGCGCCGTCCACAGCGCCGGCTCGAGCCCCTCCGCCCGCGCCCGCGCGCGGCAGAGCTCGACCATGTCCGCGGACACGTCGCAGCCGTCCACGTCGAGCCCGGCGCGGAGCCAGGGCAGGAGCAGCCGGCCGGTGCCGCAGCCCGCGTCGAGCGCCGGCTGCCCCGGCTCGACGAACCGCCGGTAGTAGTCGATCTCCGGTCCGTCGGTGTTGAACTCGGCCCACCACTCGGCGATGAGCCCGTAGTGCCATGTCTGCGGAGTGCTCACCTGGCGCGGACGGTACTACGACGGTTCGTCGACAACGCGCGCTAGCCGCCGCTGATCGCGGCGATCACGTCGACGCGCGAGCCTGCGGCGAGCGGCGTGTCGAGATCGCCGCGCTCCTTGTCGACGTAGACGTTGATGTGGGGGCGGAGCGCCGGGCCGGGCTGGCAGAGCCGGTCGCGGAGGCCGGGCCAGCGCTCGTCGAGCCGGTCGATCGCCTCGTCCACCGTCGCCGCGTCCACCTCGAGACGGCGGGGCAGCTCCACGAACAGCGGCGGCAGCGTGGCGGGGAGATGGAGCTCCGCCATGCCGCCTACCCGATCACCGCCACCTCGACCGACGAGATCGCCGGCAGGTAGCTCGCGATCTCGCTCCAGGTGTCGCCCTCGTCGGCGCTGGCGAACACCTGGCCGGTGCTCGTGCCGAAGTAGAGGCCCGGCACGTCCTCCGAGTCGATCGCCATCCCCTGGCGCAGGACGCCGAGGTGCGCGTCCTCGTGCGGGAGCCCGCGGTCGAGCTTCTGCCAGCTCGAGCCGGCGTCGCGCGTGCGCCAGACGGCGGCGTGGCCGTCCGGCATCGTGCGGCCGTGACCCGCGTCGAGCGGGACGACGTAGAACGTGTCGCGGTCGTGCGGGTGGACGGCGCTCGCGAACCCGAACTCCGACGGGAGCCCGTCCGTGATCTCCGTCCACGAGAGGCCGCCGTCGTCGCTGCGGTGGACGCCGACGTGGTTCTGCTGGAAGAAGCGGCTCGTGTCGACCGGCGACATGCCGAGGCTGTGCACGCAGAAGCCGATCTCCTCGTTCGGCGGCGCCGGCCAGTCGCGGCGCAGCCCCCTGTTGCGCGGGGTCCACGACGCGCCGCCGTCGGTCGTCTCGTAGATGCCGACGCCCTGCACGATCGCCCAGAAGTGGGAGGGATCGTCGGGGCTCGGCATCGTCCAGGAGATGCCGAGGTGGCCGGGCGGCTGCTGGGCCGGGTCGTTCCAGCCCTCGCTGCCCGGTGTGCCGTCGAGCGTCGTCAGCAGCGACCAGCTCTCGCCGCTGTCCGTGCTCTCGAAGATGCCGACCGCCTCGGCGCCGACGAGCACGCGCCCGTGCGCCGCCGACAGGCTCGAGACCTTCGAGAGCCTCGGCCCCTCGTCGCCGTAGTTCATGCCCTCGCTGGAGAGCTCCCACGTCTCGCCGAGGTCGGCGCTCCGCCAGACGGCGGCGCCGTGCCATTCGCTCGCGGCGGCGGCGTAGATCGCGCCGGAGTCGGGGTCCTGCACCGCGTGGTAGACCGGCCACCCTTCGCAATACGGGCCGCGCATCCGCCAGTCGGAGCGATCGTCGCTCTCGAGGACGAACAGGCCCTTGCGCGTTCCGACCAGCAGTGCCGTCTTCGGCATCGCATCCACCTCCTGGTTGTCGACATCGTCGCACTCACTAGGACGGCTGTGCGACGCCGAACTCATCGGTCGCGGGGAGGCTAGGCCGCCCGCGGCGGCTCGTCGTCCTCCTCGGGCTCCGGCGCCTCGGGGCGGTAGTCCTCGAGCCACCTGACGATCTCCGGGTCGCGGAGCATCAGCTCGACCACGGTGCCTCCGGGCTCATCGTGCTCGCTCATTCCCCCTCCTCCAGCGTGTGAATCACGAACAACGGCTCGCCGCGCTGCGACGGGAGCCGCGACTGCGCGGTGATCTGGCCGAGATCCGGGTATTCGGCCACCTCGGGCGAAGGGCGCGTTCCGGCGACGATGTAGCGGACGGGCCCGTCGGTGTGGTTGACCTGACCGTGCGCGCCGTCGGGGCCGGGCGGGAAGAAGACCGCCTCGCCGGCCGTCAGCGCCCGCTCGCCCTCCGGCGTGCGCAGCGTGACGCCGTCTGTGAGCGCGACCAGCAGCTCGTGGGCGCCGTGGTGGAAGTGGTACGCGCTCCGCCCGCCCGGCGGCAGCTCGTAGACGGAGGCGCCGAGAGCGTCGCCGCTCCGCGGCAGGCGGAGCGACTTCATACCCTGCTCCCAGTCGTTGTCGCCGAGCGAGTCCCAGTCCTCGCTCCAGATGTTGTCGGCCATACGGAGACTCTTGCAGACAAACAGGCCATCTTCTGTCATGTTTACGGAATGCGTGCGACCCGTCTCGTCTCGCTGCTGCTGCTCCTCCAGACGCGGGGCCAGCTGACCGCGGCGGAGCTGGCCGACCGGCTCGAGGTCTCGGTGCGGACGGTGCACCGCGACATGGAGTCGCTGACCGCCGCCGGCGTCCCGGTCGAGGCGGTGCGCGGGCCTGCAGGCGGCTACCGGCTCGCGGGCGGCTACCGCACGCGGCTGACCGGGCTGACGGCCGACGAGGCGGAGGCGCTGTTCGCCGCCGGCATGCCGGGGCCGGCGGCCGAGCTCGGGCTCGGCGGCGAGCTCGCGGCGGCGCGGCTGAAGCTGCTGGCCGCGCTGCCGTCGGAGCTGCAGGAGCGGGCGGCGCGCGCGTCCCGGCTCTTCCACCTCGACACGCGCGGCTGGTTCCGGGCGGAGGACTCGGTGCCGCATCTGCCGGCCTTGTCGGCCGCCGTCTGGCGCGGCTGCCGCGCGCGGATCCGCTACCGGGAGGGCCGCCTCGTCGTCCAGCGGACGATCGACCCGCTGGGCCTCGTCCTCAAGGGCGGGGTCTGGTACCTGATCGCGCGGCGCACCGTTGGAATGCGCGTCTACCGCGTCTCGCGCGTCGCCGGCGTGCGGCAGCTCGCGGAGAGCTTCGAGCGGCCGGCCGGGTTCGAGCTCGCCGAGTTCTGGGACGACTGGTCGCGCGCGTTCGAGCGGTCGCGGCCGCATGTGGGCGTGACCGTGCGCGTCTCGGAGGAGGTGGCGCGCCGGCTTCCGGGCGAGCCGGCGATCGCGCCCGACGGCCGCACGGTCCTCCGGTTCGACGACCTCGGCGACGCGTACCGCGAGCTGCTCCGCTTCGGCGCCGGTGTCGAGGTGCTCGAGCCGGTCGAGCTGCGCGAGCGGATCTCGGAGACGGCGCGCGAGGTCGCCGCCCTGTACGGTCGTTAGCCCTTGCCGTCCCTCTCCACCTATGCCGTCTTCATCGCGACCGCGCTCGCGCTGCTCGCCATCCCCGGGCCCGCGGTGCTGTACGTCGTGTCGCGGAGCGTCGACCAGGGGCGGACGGCCGGGCTCGTCTCGGTGCTCGGGATCACGACGGGGACGCTCGTCCACATCACGGCAGCGGCGGTCGGGCTCTCGTCGCTGATCCTCGCGTCGAAGACCGCGTTCGACGCGGTGCGCTTCGTCGGCGCCGCGTATCTCATCTTCCTCGGCGTCCGGCGGCTGCTGAGCCGCGACGAGGAGAAGGCGCTTGACGGTCCGACCCCGCACAGCCTGCGCCGGGTCTATGCGCAGGGCGTGGTCGTGAATCTGCTCAACCCGAAGACGATCGTCTTCATCTTCGCCTTCATCCCGCAGTTCGTCGACACCTCGTCGCCCCATGTCGGGCGCCAGATCTTCGCGCTCGGCCTCACCTTCGCCGCCCTCGGACTGATGAGCGACAGCCTCTACGCGCTCGCGGCCGGCACCGTCGCCGACAAGCTCCGCGGCTCCCGCCGGATGGCGAAGTTCGAGCGCTGGTTCGGCGGGGGCATCCTCGTCGGGCTCGGCGTCGCGGCCGCGCTCGTCGCACCGCACCGCTCCCACTGACTTGTCTCCGTCCCGGGGTCCGGCTAAGGTCTGACCAGGACGCCCGCCGCGGACGGCGGGCGCCGAGGCAACGGAGCCTCGCGACTCGCGGAGTCGTGGGGCTTTTTTCGTGGTCCAGAGGAGGATCGGAGATGTCGGACATCGAGAAGGAGCTGAGGCACTACCTCGAGGGGGACGTCGAGCCGCGGGCGGCGCTCGAGTGGTCGCGGGAGACGAGCGCGGTCATGGTCGACCTGAAGTTCTGCGACCTGCTCGGGACGTGGCAGCACGTCTCGCTGCCGGTCGCCGGCTTCGACGAGTCCGCCTTCGAGGAGGGGCTCGGCTTCGACGGATCCTCGATCCGCGGCTGGCAGGGCATCTCCGAGAGCGACATGCTGCTCATGCCCGACGCGTCCACGTCGATCCTCGACCCGTTCACGGAGGCGCCGACGCTGTCGCTCGTCTGCGAGATCGCCGACCCGATCACGCGCGAGCCGTACGCGAAGGATCCCCGCCGCGTCGCGAAGCGGGCCGAGGAGCACCTCCGCTCGACGGGCATCGCGGACACGATGTACGTCGGCCCGGAGTGCGAGTTCTTCGTCTTCGACGAGGTCTCGTACACGAGCGGCCCGAACGAGGCGCGCTACAAGGTCGACGCCGCCGAGGGCTACTGGAACTCCGGCGAGCCAGGGCTCGGCTACACCGTGCGCGAGAAGCACGGGTACTTCCCGGTCGCGCCGCACGACACGCTCCACGACCTGCGGACGCGCATGGTCCTCACGCTCGAGCGGCTCGGCGTCCCCTGCGAGTTCCACCATCACGAGGTGGCGACGGCGGGCCAGTGCGAGATCGACCTCCGCTTCCAGTCGCTCGTGCGGATGGCCGACCAGGTGATGCTCTACAAGTACGTCATCCGCAACACGGCGCACCGGGCGGGGAAGACGGTCACGTTCATGCCGAAGCCGGTGTTCGGCGACAACGGCTCGGGCATGCACACGCACCAGTCCCTGTGGAAGGAGGGGACGCCGCTCTTCGCAGACAAGTCGGGCGCGGCCGGGCTGTCCTCGCTTGCGCGCTCCTACGCGGCCGGGCTGCTCGCCCACGCCCCCGCGCTGCTCGCGTTCTGCGCTCCCACGACCAACTCGTACCGCCGGCTCGTGCCGGGGTACGAGGCGCCGGTCAACCTCGCGTACTCGTCGCGGAACCGCTCGGCGTGCATCCGCATCCCGATGTACAGCGAGTCGCCGAAGGCGAAGCGGCTCGAGTTCCGCTGCCCCGACGCGCTCGCGAACCCGTACCTCGCGTTCTCGGCGATGCTGATGGCCGGCCTCGACGGAATCGAGAGGGGGCTCGATCCCGGCGAGCCCGCCGACTTCGACCTGTTCGAGGGGGAGCACGACATCCAGACGGTGCCGGGCTCGCTCGACGAGTCGCTGCGGGCGCTCGAGGAGGACCACGCGTTCCTGCTGAAGGGCGGCGTCTTCAGCGAGGAGCTGATCCGGACCTGGATCGATTGGAAGCGCGAGAACGAGGTCGACGCCGTCCGGCTGCGGCCGCATCCGATGGAGTTCTCGCTCTACTACGACGCGTAGGGAGCTGAGTGGCGGTGGCGGTCACCACCGTCGTGCGGGACCTGCGGCCGGAGGACTGGCCGCAGGTCTCCGCGATCTACGAGGACGGGATCGCCACCGGCAACGCGACCTTCGAGACGGCGGCGCCCGCCTGGGAGGTGTGGGACGCGGCGCATCCGGAGCACCGGCTCGTCGCCGAGCTCGGCGGCGAGGTCGCCGGGTGGGCGGCGCTCGCGCCGGTGTCGGGCCGGCCGTGCTACCGCGGCGTCGCCGAGGAGAGCGTCTACGTCGCCGCGTGGGCGCGCGGGCGCGGGGTCGGGCGCGAGCTGCTCGAGGCGCTGCTCGCCCGCGCCGACGCTGCCGGGATCTGGACGCTCGAGGCGGGGATCTTCCCGGAGAACCGCGCGAGCGTCCGGCTCCACCTCGTCTGCGGCTTCCGGATCGTCGGCGTCCGCGAGCGGCTCGGGCAGCTCGGCGGCGTCTGGCGCGACGTCCTGCTGCTCGAACGGAGGAGCCCCGTCGTCTAGGCTCGCGCGCGATGCGCGTCCAGATCGTCGACTGCCGCTGGGAGCTCGGGTCGCCGGGGCGCGGCCGGGAGCTGTATCTCGCCGGCCACGTGCCGGGCGCGGCCTTCCTCGACGTCGACGAGGACCTCTCGGACGTGTTGGTCCCGGATCAGGGGCGGCATCCGCTGCCGTCGGCGGAGCGGTTTGCGGCGACGGCGTCGCGCGCGGGGATCGAGGCGGGCGTCCTTGTCGTCGCCTACGGCTCGCTCGGCGGCGCGGAGCGGCTCTGGTGGCTGCTGCGGCACTTCGGCCACGACGACTGCGCCGTGCTCCTCGGCGGGATCGACGCGTGGGGCGGGCCGCTCCGGAGCGGCGAGGAGGAGATCGAGCCGGCGCGGTTCAAGCCGCGCGGGCGGGCCGGGGACACGATTGCCGCCGAGGAGCTCGTCCGCCGGCTCGCCGACGCGTCGCTCGTCCTCGTCGACGCGCGCACCGCGAACCGCTGGCGCGGCGAGCCGAACGCGATCGACGACCCGCCCGGCCGGATCCCGGGCGCGCTCAGCGCCCCGTGGGCCGAGCCGCAGCCCGAGCTCCCCGACGGGGAGCTCGTGGCCTACTGCGGCTCCGGGATCACCGCCTGCGTCACGCTCCACCGCGCGTGGCTCGCGGGCCGCGAGGGGCGGCTCTACCCGGGCTCGTGGAGCGACTGGTCGGCGCGCGGCCTCCCGCTCGAGCGGAGCGATCCCGAGGTGCCTGGCACACATTCGTGACGAAGTGCCTGGCACCTCACGCCTCTAAGGTGCCAGGCACTTCGCGGGCCTGAGGTGCCAGGCACTTCGCGGGCCTGAGGTGCCAGGCACTTCGTCGGGCTCAGGTGCCAGGCACCTCGGGGTCACGAGGCGGAGTAGGTCACCGTCACCGCTGCGTCGATCTCCTGCGAGCCGGGCTCGATCGGGACGGAGCCCGACGTGTCCGACGGAGCCGCTGCGTGAAAGACGACCGGCGACGGCGAGCTGTCCTCGACGACCGTCTGCACGGCGCCGAGCTGGAGGCCGGCGGCCTCCGCGAGCGTGGTCGCCTTCGCCTTCGCGTTCGCCACTGCGGCCTTCAGCGCGTCGGCGTAGAAGGAGTCCTGATCGGAGACATCGAGGCTCGGGCCGGAGACGCCGTCCGCGCCCGCCTTGACGGCGGCGTCGACGATCGCGCCGGCGCGGCCGATCGGGACGGTGACGGAGACGCTGCTCGAGGCCGCGTAGCCGATGATCTTCGTCCCGTCCTGGGACGTCTGCGGGTCGAGCGAGACGGACGTGGTCTGGAGGTCGGCCGCCGCGACGCCGGCGTTCTTGAGGGCGTCGACGACCGACTGGGCCGCGTCCGCGTTGGCCGAGAGCGCCGCGGAGGCGGTCGCCCCGCGCGTGTCGACGGAGAAGCTGAACGAGGCGCGGTCCGGCGTCGCGGTGACGGAGCCGTTCCCGGTGACGGTGATCGTCTTCTCGGTTGAGGCGGGCGTGGTCGCGCCGTGGCCGAGGCGCGGCTGCGCGACGCCCGCGATCGCGGCGGCGGCGAGCAGCAGCCCCGCGAGCAGGAAGGTTCGACGGAATCGGTTCATGCGCCGTATACGGCGCCGAACCCGCCGAATGTCACACGGCTACGCGGCGGCGGTGCCGAGCTCGCCGAGGTACGGCGTCCAGCCCTGCGGGATCCGGGGCGCCGCGAGCTTGATGAAGAGCACCGGCGCGGGCGGCCGCGGGACGCTCCGGAGCTCCATCCCGACCTGCTCCGGCGTGCGGTCGCCCTTGCGCAGGTTGCACGGCGCGCAGGCGGTGACGACGTTCTCCCAGATCGACTCGCCCCCCTTCGACCGCGGGATGACGTGGTCGAGCGTGAGCCGGCCGCCGGAGGTGCCGCAGTAGACGCACTTCCACCCGTCCCGGGCGAACAGGGCCCGCCGCGAGATCTTCCGCTGGATCGCCCGCGGCACCCGCACGTAGTGGAGGAGCCGGATCACATGGGGCCAGATGAAGCTTCCCGAGGCCGACCGCAGCGGCTTGTCCAGCCGCTCGACCACCTCGGCCTTCCCCTTGAAGACGAGCACGTGCGCCCGCCGCGTCGAGCAGACGTTGAGCGGCTCGTAGCTCGCATTCAGCACCAGAACGTGCTGCACGCGCCTCAAAATACCAGCGACAACCGAGGTCCTGGCCGTTTCAGGACGACATGGCCCTTTCCACGGCCTCCAGCTCCTCCGGCGACAGCGCGACGGTGGCGTGGCCGCGGTCGAGCTCCTTCACGTAGATCCGGGCGTAGTCACGGCCCTGGATGGCGCTGAGGACGACCCCGGTGCGGGCCGAGTCGAGCAGCGCCATCGACGCCGACTGGTGGCCGCCGGTGTTCTCGTAGGCGTCGTAGCGGACGATCGCCGTCTTCGAGACCGTGTCGTCGACGCGGCGGTCGACGCGGGCGAGCGCGGCCGCGACCTCGTCCATCGCCTTGTGGACGTCGTCGAGCCGGCCCTGGAGCGTCACCGCGAAGTCGACGAGGTCGGCCTTCCCACCGCCGAGGAGGACGAGCTGCGCCGCGCGGACGCGCCGGAGCTTGCGGTAGAGGACGGCGGTGAGGAGGAGCGCGAGGCCCGCGGCGATCGCGGCGCCGATCGCGATCCAGGCGGCGACCGAGGCGCTCACGTGCATGCCGCGAGACTAACCCAGCGTGAAGAAGACGGGGTAGACCGCCTTGTTGTTCGCCGTGTTGATCTCTCCCGCGACCGCGCCGACGAACGCCGTGATCGTCACCTTGCTCCCGAACGCGCTCGTCGGCAGCTGGAGGTTCCCGCAGGTGACGGACTTCTGCTGCGCGGGCTGGATCACGAGCACCCGCTTGTGGCAGACGATCGGCGAGCCGCTGCCGGCGGCGATGGTCAGCGTCACCGGGACGTTGACCTCCTGGAAGTCGCCGGAGTTCTCGATCGTCACCTGGAAGGCGAGGTCGGACGAGACCTTCACCGTCGTCGGCGACGTCGTCGACAGGTCGACGCCCTGCGGCAGCGCGCGGGTCGAGACGATCTGGTCGCCGTGCTTGCCGCCCGGCGTCCCGCCCGTCGAGGCGCCGTGCAGCGTGTTGTAGACGATCGTGAACGCGCGGGCGCTGACGAGGTCGGGGTTCGAGATGAAGACCGATTTCGGCACGACGACGCCGGTCACGCCGACGGACTTCAGCTGCTGCGTCGCCGGCAGCCGGTAGAGCTGCTCCCAGACGACGTCGCTCGCCTGGAGCAGCGCCGCCTGCGCCGTCAGCGCCTGCGCCGCCGTCGTCGCGTCGCGCATGTCGGCCGGGTTCGCGAAGGCGTTGGCGAGGCCGGCCAGGCCCTTCGCGCGGAGCGCGACGGCGTTGACCAGGTTCTGGTGGATGGCGCGGAGCGGCCCCGGCGGGCGGATCCGCTGCGCCTGGTCGTAGGCCTGCTGCTCCTGCTGGGCGTACTGCTCGAGCGCCGTCTGGATCTGCGACTGCTTCAGCGTGCCCGCGACGAGCTTTTCCGCGAACGACGCGCCGAGCTGCCGGTCGGTCCGGGCGATCTGGGCGACCTTGTCCATGTAGGACTGGTACTCGGCCTGCTTGCTCTGCCCCTGGCACGCGCCGATCCAGGAGACGAGCACGACGATGAGCACGATCGCGAGCGCGACGAGGCCGGCGAGGCGGAGGAGCGGGACGACGCCGGTCGGCTGCTTCGGGCGCTTCGGCCCCTCGCCGCCGTCGCTCCCCCCGCGACCGGGTCGGCGGCGGCGCGGCGAGGCCTCCTGGGTCTCGGGCTCGTCGAAGAAGTCGAACTGGACGTTGTCGTCGTCGTACGTGCTCATCGGCGCTGGGAAACCTTACTCCGCACCCCGTCGCGATCGGTGAGCGAGGGGTGAGCGAAGGAGAGTCCGACCCGGCCGCCAACCTGTACGGGGCGTATGTCGAACGCCGCGCTTGCGCTGGAGGGAAACGGCCTCGTGCTCGGGCGCTACCGGCCGCTGCGCCCGCTCGGGACGGGCGGATCCGGCTCCGTGTGGCTCGCCCGCGACGAGCAGAACGGGCTCGACGTCGCCCTGAAGATCGTCGCCCGCGAGGGGAAGGCCGCGGCCCGCGCCGAGCGCGAGGCCCATGCGGCCGCCCGGCTGCGGCATCCGAGCTGCCTCCGCGCCTACGCCTTCGCGCGCGACCCGCGCCACGTCTACATCGCCTACGAGTTCGTCCCGGGCCGCACCTTCCGGGAGGCGATGCGGGCGGGCGAGCTGAACGACCGGGACGCGATCGAGGCGTGCGCCCAGATCTGCGACGGGCTCGCGCACGCGCACCGCGCCGGGATCCTCCACCGGGACGTGAAGCCGTCGAACGTGCTGCTCGCGGACGGCGACCGCGTCTCGGCGCGGCTGCTCGACTTCGGGCTCGCGCGCATGGCCGAGGCGGAGACGCTGACCGCTCAGGGCGACGTTCCCGGCACGCTCGCGTACATCGCGCCGGAGCGGCTCGCCGGCGAGGACGCGACCGAGGCGGCGGACGTCTGGGCGGTCGGCGTGATGCTCTGGGAGGCGCTCGCCGGCCGGCACCCGTTCTGGCAGACGTCGATGCTCGACACGGCGCACGCGATCGAGTCCGGCGCGCGGCCGCTCGCCGAGCTTCGCCCCGACCTGCCGAAGGCGCTGCTCCAGCTCGTCGACCGGGCCCTCTCGCTCGACCCGGCGCGACGGCCGTCGGCGGGCGAGCTCGCGGCCGCGCTGCGGGGCGCGGCGGCGCCGCGGCGGAAGAAGCGCCGGAGCGGCGGCGGCAGCCTCGTGCTCCCCGTCGCGGGGCCGGTCCAGCCCGGGCGGGTGGCGGCGGCCGCGCTCGCGGCCCTCTACGCCGGCTGGACGGTGGGCGAGCTCGCGTTCTTCCCGCACGGCTGGGCGCTGGGGATTGCCGTCGCCGTCGCGGCGGCGACCGTCTGGCGCGAGCGCCTCGGACTCGCGCTCGCCCTCGCGGTGCCGGTGCTTCCGCTCGGGAACGTCTCGCTCGGGCTCGCGCTCGGGTACGCGGCCGTCGCGCTCGCCTGGCTCGCGCTCGCGTGGCGGGAGCCGCGGAGCGGGCTCCTGTTCGTGCTCGGGCCGCTGCTCGCGCCGATCGGGGCGATCGGGCTCGTCCCGCTCGCCGCGTGGTGGGTGCGGGCGGCGCCGCGGCGGGCCGCACAGGCCGCCGCAGCCGTGCTCGCGGCCGGGGTCGTCGCCGGCCTCCGCCACGTGGCGCTCCCGCTCACCGGGGCGCACGCGCCGCTCGGGGTCGGCGTCGCCGGCGCGAACGACCCGCTCGACGTGGCCGGGACGCTCTACCGCGCGCTGACGGCGCAGCAGGCGCTCGTCCGCGAGGCGGTGGCGCTCGCGGTCGTCGCGGTGCTCCTGCCCGCCGCCCGCGCGCGCGGGCGCTGGGGCGCGGCGGGGCTCGGGGCGCTGATGCTCGCCGCGACGCTGCTGCCCGTCCCGCAGGCGGCCGCGCCGCCGCTCGTCCTCGCCGCCTGGATCACGGCCGCGGTGCTCGCGCTGCGCTCCCGTGGCTGACCCGCCGGTCCGGTGACTACCGGCCGTACACTCAAGCGCAGTCACATGGGCCTGAAGGGGATAGAGCGCAGGATCGAGGGGCTGTTCGAGGGCGTCTTCGGACGTGCCTTCCGGACGAACGTCCAGCCCGTCGAGCTCGCGCGCAAGCTCGCAAAGGAGATGGACGACCACCGCACCGTCTCGGTCTCCCGGATCTACGTCCCGAACGAGTACACGATCTACCTGTCCACGGACGACCGGGAGCAGTTCGAGGCGTACGAGAGCTCGCTCCTGTCGGAGCTCGAGGAGTATCTCGTCGAGCACGCGAAGCGCGAGGGCTACGCGCTGCTGACGGCGCCGCTCGTGAAGCTCGAGACGGACGACGACCTCGGCGTCGGCGAGTTCGGGATCTCGACCCGCGTGGTGCAGCCGCGCCGCGCCCGTCACGGCCCCGAGGAGCTCGACGAGCGGCTGACGCCCGGTGCGACCGTCGTCTACAAGCCGGACGGCGCCGAGCCCGACGACGTGGTCGTCTCCGCGCCGACCGACGAGACGGCGCTCGTCCCGGTGCTCACCTTCCGCGGGCAACGGCAGCGGATCGAGTCCGAGCCGGCCGTGATCGGCCGCTCGAAGGAGTGCGACGTCGTCGTCGAGGATCCCAACGTCTCCCGCCGGCACGCGGAGCTGCGCCGCGAGGGGCCCGCGTTCTGGATCGTCGACCTCGACTCGACGAACGGAATCGAGGTGAACGGCAGGCGCCTCCGGCGCGCGAAGCTCGAGGAGGGCGACACGTTCGTCGTCGGGGAGACCGAGATCGCCTTCTCGACGGAGCCGGAGTAGGGCACCCATGCTTCTCGCATCGACGGCGCTCGAGGAGGCGCTGCTCGCCCTCAAGATCGCGTTCCTCGTCCTCCTCTACCTGTTCATCTGGCGGATCGTGCGGACGGTCGGGCGTGACGCGCGGCCGTCGCAGGAGAGCTTCGTCATCCGGCCCGCGGCGCCGCCCGACTCGGTGCCGGTGCCCGCGCCGGCCGCGCAGGAGCCGGCGCCGCCGCAGCCGTCCGGCCCGCCGCGCCTCGTCGTCGAGCGGAGCCCGGTGCTCCAACCCGGCGTCGAGCTCGAGCTCGACTCGACCTCCTTCACCGTCGGCCGCAGCTTCGAGAACGACGTCGCGATCGACGGCGACGAGTTCGCGTCGGCGCGGCACCTGCGCATCGAGCCGCGACGCGACGGCGTCTGGGTGCAGGACCTGGGCTCGACGAACGGCACCTACGTCAACGGCGAGCGGATCGAGGAGCCGCGACGGCTCGAGCGCGGCGACGTCGTCGCGGTCGGCTCGACGGAGCTGAGGTACGAGGAATGAGCATCGGAGCGTTCACCGCCGCGACCGACACCGGCCGCAAGCGGCGCCGCAACGAGGACGCGTACGTCGTCGCGCCGCCGCTGTTCGCCGTCGCCGATGGGATGGGCGGCGCGCAGGCCGGGGAGGTGGCGTCGAAGCTGGCCGCTGCCGCGCTCTCCGACACCGACGCCGGCTCGCTCACCGGAACGGAGCGCGTCACGTCGCTCTTCCAGGAGGCGAACCGGCGCGTGTACGAGCGGTCGGCCGCCGATCCCACCGTCTCGGGGATGGGGACGACGATGACGGTCGCGCTCGTCGAGGGCGACGAGGTCGTGATCGGCCACGTCGGCGACTCACGCGCGTATCTCCTCCGCGACGGCCGCATCGAGCAGCTGACGGACGACCACTCGCTCGTGGCCGAGCTGATGAAGAGCGGGAAGCTGTCGGCCGAGGAGGCCGAGACGCATCCGCAGCGGGCGGTGATCACGCGTGCGCTCGGCACCGACCCGGACGTCGACGTCGACGCGTTCGCCGTGCACGCGCAGGCGGGCGACCTCTTCCTCATCTGCTCCGACGGGCTGACGACGATGGTCGACGACGAGGAGATCCTCGCGCTGCTGGAGCGCCACCACGGCGACCTTCCCCGCGCGGCGAAGGCGCTCGTCGCGGCGGCGAACAAGCACGGCGGCGAGGACAACGTCACCGTCGTCGCGTTCGAGATCGCGGCCGGCGACCGGCGGGACGATCCCGCCGGGGACACGGTGGCGATGCCCGCGCTCGGCCCCGACCTCGAGGACACGATCGTCGAGGCGCCGACCTCCGACGCCGATGCCGCCGACGCGAAGCTCACCGATCCGCCGACCCAGCGGATGCGCCTCGCGCTGACGATGATCGGGCTGCTCGCGCTCGCCGCGCTCCTGCTCCTCTGGGGGCTCCTCCGCTGAGCTATCGCAACCGGGAGCTGCTGAACCTCGTCGCCGTCGGGATGCTCACGGCGGTCGGCTTCGCGAGCGTCTACATCGCCGGGCAGTCGCGGATCTCCGGCGCGTCACTCACGTACGCCGTCTTCTTCCTCGGGCTCTATCTCGCCGCGCACATCGTGGCCCGCTTCACGGTTCCGCGTGCGGATCCGTACCTGCTGCCCCTCGCGGGACTGCTCACGGCGGTCGGGCTGACGGAGATCTACCGGCTCGGCCCGGCGAACGCGTTCAAGCAAGGGCTCTGGATCGTCATCTCCGTCGCGGTGTTCGCGGCGACGCTGATCGGCCTCCGCCGCGACTACCGCGTGCTCGAGGGCTACAAGTACCTGTTCGGGGTCGGCGCGATCGCGCTGCTGTTCATGCCGCTGCTGCCCGGGATCGGCGAGACGGTGAACGGCGCGCGCCTCTGGGTGCGCGCGGGCGGGCTCCAGTTCCAGCCCGGCGAGCTCGGGAAGATCGCGCTGATCGTCTTTCTCGCCGCGTACCTGCGCGAGAAGCGCGAGGTGCTGGCGCAGGGGCGGCTGAAGGACTGGGGGCCGCTGCTCGTGATCTGGGGCGCCGCGATGATGGTGCTGGTCGTCACCGCCGACCTCGGCAGCGCGCTCCTCTACTACGGGATCTTCCTCGGAATGCTCTACGTCGCGACCGCGCGGGTCGCGTTCGTCGCCGTCGGGCTCGGGCTCTTCCTCGCCGGCGCGGCCGTCGTCTACGAGGGCACGCCGCATGTGCGGGACCGCGTGACCAACTGGCTGCACCCGTGGACGACGCATCCCGTCTACTGCCCCTTCACCGGCGGGACGGCGCTGCGGCAGGACTGCACGAGCTACCAGGAGGTGCAGTCGCTGTACTCGATCGGGCACGGCGGCTTCGGCGGCACCGGGCTCGGCAGCGGCACCTTCACGAACGCCGCGGGCCAGAAGATCATCCCCGACCTCAACACCGACTTCATCTACTCGGCGCTCGCGCAGGAGATCGGGCTGATCGGCGCCGCCGCGCTCGTCCTGCTCTACATGGTCTTCGTCCTGCGCGGGTTCCGCGTCGCGCTGCTCGCGAACGAGGGCTTCTCGAAGCTGCTCGCCGTCGGCCTGACGTTCGGCTTCGCGCTCCAGACGTTCATCATCATCGGCGGCATCCTCCGCGTGATCCCGCTGACGGGGATCACGCTGCCGCTCGTCTCGTACGGCGGCTCGAGCGTGCTCTCGAACTTCCTCGTGCTCGCCGGGCTGATGCTCGTCTCGGACCGGGCCAACCGCGAGGCGGACGGCGCGTGAACCGGCAGCTGCACCGGCTCGCGCTCGTCACCGTGCTGATGCTCGTCGTGCTCATCGGCGCGACGACGTACTGGCAGGCGTGGGCCGCACCCGGGCTCCAGGACCGGCAGGACAACGCGATCCAGACGGTGATCCAGTTCACGATCGAGCGCGGGCTGATCGTCCCCGAGAGCGGCAAGGTCACGTTCGCGGCGAACCGCCGGAAGCGCGTGTCGGGGCAGACGTTCTTCTTCCGCCGCTACCCGACGCTCGGGCTCGCCGCGCAGACCGTCGGCTACTCGACCGCGGCGCGCTCGCAGGCCGGGCTCGAGCAGTCGATGAACGACTACCTCACCGGATCGGCGACGAACCTCAGCAACGCGCTGAAGCGGACGCTCGCCCGGCTCGGCGGCGGCACCGTCAAGGGGAACAAGCTCGTGCTCACGCTCGACCCGTCTGCGCAGCGACTCGCGCTGAGCCGGCTCGGCGACCAGTGCGGCGCCGTCGTCGCGATGAACGTCAAGACGGGCGCCGTCGTCGTGCTCGCGTCGTCGCCGACGTACAACCCGAACCTCATCGACCAGCCGGGCGGCTACGCGAAGGTCCTGAAGATCCGCGGCGCGTGCGGCGGCTCGTCGGCGCTCCTCAACCGCGGCACCGCCGGGCTGTACACGCCCGGGTCGACGTTCAAGATGGTCACCGCCGCGGCCGCGCTCGACAGCGGGAAGTTCAAGCCGACATCGGGCTTCTACGACCCCGGCTACTGCATCGACTACGGCAAGCCCGTCTCGAACGCCGGCAACCCGGACCAGGGCGGGACGGAGGTGTTCGGCCACGTCGACCTCGCCGAGGGCTTCCAGCACTCGATCAACTCCGTGTTCTGCAACGTCGGCAAGGCGCTCGGCGCGCGCCTGATCCTCGACTACGCGAAGCGGTTCGGCTTCTACTCGATCCCCCCGCTCGAGACGCCGGCGGACGAGCGTGCGGCGAGCGGGCTCTATCTCCACGGAAAGCTCTACGACCCGAAGGACCAGAACCTCGTCGACGCAGGCCGGCTCGGCTTCGGACAGGAGCGGATGCTCGTGACGCCGCTCCAGAACCTCATGGTCGCGGCGACGATCGCGAACAAGGGCATCGTGCCGCGGCCGTACGTCGTCCAGCGGATCGTCGGGCCCGACGGGTCGATCATCCGCGACACGAAGTCGTCGAACCTCGGCCGCGCGATCAAGCCGCAGACCGCCGCCGAGCTGACGCAGATGATGGTCTCCGTCGTTCAGGGCGGCACCGGCACCGCGGCGCAGATCCCGGGCGTCCAGGTGGCGGGGAAGACCGGAACCGCCGAGACCGGGGTGCCGCACGTCTACACGGCCTGGTTCGTCTGCTTCGCCCCGGCGGACAATCCGCGCTACGCCGTCGCCGTCGTCCTCGAGAAGCAGCTGAACGGCTTCGGAGGGGCGGTCTCCGCCCCGATCGCGAAGGCCGTGATGGAGAACCTCCTGCATGGTTGAGCGTCCCACTACCCTTTACTGACCCGTGGCCTCCCTGGACCCGCTCATCGGCACGTTCTTCGACGGTCGCTACAAGATCGTCAGGAAGCTCGGCGCCGGGGGCATGGCCAACGTCTACCTCGCCGAGGACCAGGAGCTGGGCCGCCGCGTCGCGATCAAGATCCTGAACGACCGCCACGCGAACGACGACCAGTTCGTCGAGCGCTTCCGCCGCGAGGCGAAGAACGCCGCGGCGCTCTCGCACCCGAACATCGTCTCGATCTACGACCGCGGCGAGGCCGAGGGGACGTACTACATCGCGATGGAGTTCCTCGACGGGCGCTCGCTGAAGGAGCTGATCGTCACGCGCGGGCCGGCGCCGGTGCCGGTCGCCGTCGAGTACACGCGGCAGATCCTCTCCGCGCTCCGGTTCGCGCACCGGCACGGGATCGTGCACCGCGACATCAAGCCGCACAACGTCCTCGTCGACGGCGAGGGGCGCGTGAAGGTGACGGACTTCGGCATCGCGCGCGCGGGCGCGAGCCAGATGACGGAGGCGGGCTCGATCGTCGGGACGGCGCAATACCTCTCGCCCGAGCAGGCGCGCGGGACGAACGTCGACCAGCGCTCCGATCTCTACTCGCTCGGCGTCGTCCTCTACGAGCTGCTGACCGGCGCGGCGCCGTTCGGCGGCGACACGCCGGTCGAGATCGCGATGAAGCATCTCTCGCAGACGCCGGAGCCGCCGTCGGCGAAGCGGCCGAACCTGCCGCACGACCTCGACCTGCTGGTCATGCGGGCGCTCGCGAAGGACCCCGACGAGCGCTACCAGAGCGCCGAGGAGATGGACGGCGACCTCGAGCGGATCGCCCGCGGCGTCGCCGTCTCGCGCGAGACGGAGGAGTCAGCGACGCAGATCATCTCCGCGGCGACCGGCCCGATGGCGGCGACGGCGGCGACGATGATCGCGCCGGCGCCGCGGATGCTTCCCGCCGCGCCCGCGAAGACGCCGGCCTCGACCGGCGGGCCGCCGCAGGTCTACTACGACCTCGACGAGCCGATCCACCGCCGTCCGATCTGGCCGTGGGTCGCGGCGCTCGCGTTCGTCGTCGGCGCCGTCGTCGGCGGCTGGTTCCTCTACAAGCAGATCTCGAACAAGATCTCGTCGAACGCACCCGTCGCGGTCGAGTACTACATCAACATGACCGAGACGGACGCGACGCAGAAGATCGAGTCGATCGGGCTGAAGGCGGACGTCCAGAAGGGCCCGAACGTCGACACCACGGCAGGTCTCGTCTACAAGCAGGACCCGACCGAGGGCACGAAGATCCCGAAGGGGAACCCGGTGACGATCTTCGTCTCGACCGGGAAGCCGAAGGTGGCCGTACCGAGCCTCGTCGGCCAGCAAGAGACCGATGCGGTCAATGCGCTGAAGGCGCTGAAGCTGAAACCCGACGTGCACGAGGTCAACTCGAATACGCCCGCGAACCAGGTCACGGCGCAGGACCCGAAGGCGGGGACGAAGGTCGTCGTCGGCACCGCGGTGCGGATCAACGTCTCGAAGGGGCCTGCTCCGGTCGCCGTGCCCGACGTCCGCGGCGACACGATCGACCAGGCGACGGCGACGCTGCAGGCCTCCGGATTCAAGTACACGACGGCGTTCGTGGACTCGAGCGAGCCGGCGAACACCGTCGTCGACCAGAGCCCCGGCGCAGGCTCGTCGGCGGCGAAGGGCTCGACCGTCGCCCTGACGATCTCGAAGGGGCCGAAGACGACCCAGGTCCCGGACGTGACGAACCTCGACGTCGCGACGGCGACGAACGACATCCAGGCGGCGAACCTCAAGGTGCGCATCGTCAACGTCACCGTCGCCGACCCGAGCCAGGACGGGATCGTCCAGAGCCAGAACCCGCAGGGGGGACAGCAGGCGGCGCTCAACTCGACGGTGACGATCAACGTCGGCCGGTTCAGCGGCACCACCGCGACGACGCCGACGACGCCGGCGCCGACGCCGTGACGGCGCCGGCATGACCGGGCGGACGCGGGTCGCGATCCTCGCCGGCGGCCGCTCGAGCGAGCACGACATCTCGCTCGCGTCGGCCCGCTCGGTGCTGGCGGCGCTCGACCCGGCGCGGTACGAGGTCGTCGGCGTCGCCATCGGCCGCGACGGCCGCTGGGCCCTCGACAGCGGCCGGGCGGGACACCTCCCGGGGTCAGACCCCGGGACCGGTCCCGCGGAGACGCTGCCCGTCCCGGCCGAGGGCGGGACGCTCGCGGCGCTCGCCTCCGCCGACGTCGTCCTGCCGCTCCTCCACGGCCCGTTCGGCGAGGACGGGACGGTGCAGGGCCTGCTCGACCTCGCCGGCATCCCCTACGTCGGCGCCGGCGTCGCCGCCTCCGCGCTCGCGATGGACAAGGACCTGTTCAAGAAGGTCATGCGGGACAGCGGCATCCCGGTCGCGCGCCACCAAACGATCCGGCTCGGCGACCCCGTGGCGAACCCGCTCGGCTACCCCGTGTTCGTCAAGCCGGCGCGGCTCGGATCCTCCGTCGGCATCTCGAAGGTCCACGACGAGTCCGAGCTCGGCCCCGCGGTCGAGCTGGCGCGCCGCCACGACGAGAAGGTGCTTGTCGAGGAGTTCGTCGCGGGGATGGAGGTCGAGTGCGGCGTGCTCGGCAACCGCGTCCCGCCGCCGGTCGCCTCGCTCCCCGGCCGCATCGACACGCTCGAGCACGAGTGGTACGACTTCGCGTCGAAGTACGACGAGGGCGGGATGGAGCTCGTGATCCCGCCGGAGCTGCCGCAGGAGACGATCGAGCTCGTCCAGCGGCGCGCGGTCGAGTCGTTCGTCGCCGGCGAGTGCGAGGGCATGGCGCGCGTGGACTTCTTCGTCCGCGACGACGGCGAGGTCGTGCTCAACGAGCTGAACACGATCCCCGGCTTCACCGCGACGAGCGTCTACGCGAAGCTGTTCGAGGCGTCGGGCATCCCCTACGAGGAGCTGCTCGACCGCCTGATCGCGCTCGCCCTCGAGCGCCACGAGCGGCGCTCCGCGCTGCAGTACTAGCCCGCGGTCACCTCGTTCAGGTGCGCGACGTCCCCCGGCGCGAGCTGCGTGATCCAGACGACGTAGTAGCGCGCCCTCGCGCCGTCCAGGTGGAACGTCGTCGAGGCGCCGACCGTCTGCGTGGACGAGTCGTCGCCGAACTCGCCCGACGGGGAGTCGCCCGCGAGGATGCGCGCGGTGAAGCCCGGCGTGTCGGTCGTGACGGTGACGCTGCCGAGCTCGACGGCGCTGCCCGCGTCGAGGACGAGGCCGACGCCGGACTTGAGGCCGCCGAACTGCGGCGAGTGGTACGTCTCGGTCGCCCAGAACGTCGCCTCGTTCCCGTCCGTCGCAAGCGGCGCGGCGGCGTCGTGCTCGCCCGGCGCGCCGGTCCCCTGCGGGTCGTAGCCGGAGACGCCGAGCAGCGTGACGGCGCCGGCGCCGCCTCCGCCGGAGCCGGCGGGCGACCCTCCATGCCCGGCGGTGAGCACGAGCACGACGACGGCGGCCGCGACCGCGACGGCGGCGAGCACGGCCACGACGGCGACGCGCGACGACCGCCGCCTGCGCTCGCGCGGCAGGACGTGCGTCGCCTGCGCTGCGGCCGGCGCCGCCGGCGCGGCGACGGTTCGCTCCGCCGCGCGTGACGCAAGCCCGGCGAGGCACGCGCGCAGCTCCTCCGCGAAGTCCGCCATCGACGGGAACCGCCGCTCCGGCTCCTTCTCGAGCGCGCGCGCGACCGCGGCGGCGAGGCGCGGCGGCACGTCGTGCAGCGGCGGCGCCTCGTCGGTCACGTGCTTCAGCGCGACGACGACCTGGTTCCCGCCGGGGAACGGCACCTCGCCGGCGAGCAGCTCGTAGAGGAGGACGCCGAGCGAGTACACGTCGGCCGACTCCGTCACGTGCTTCCCGCTCGCCTGCTCCGGCGAGAGATAGTTGCTCGTCCCGAGCACGGTCCCGGTCACCGTCAGGCCGCTCTCGGCGTCGAGCGACCGCGCGATCCCGAAGTCGGTCACCTTCACCTCGCCGTCGCGGCCGACGAGGACGTTCTGCGGCTTCACGTCGCGGTGCACGACCCCGCGGGCATGTGCCCACGCGAGCCCGTCCGCGACGGCGATCCCGATCTCGAGCGCGCGGGACACGGGCAGCCGGCCGGTCCGGTCGAGCAGCTGCCGCAGGTTCTCCCCGAAGACGTACTCGAAGACGATGAACTGGCGGCGGCCGTCGGTGCCGCGGTCGATCACCGTGACGACGTTCGGATGCGAGAGCTGCGCGACGGCGCGCGCCTCGTGGCGGAAGCGGCTGACGTGCTCGTCGTCGGCGCCGAGCCGCTCGTGCAGGATCTTCAGCGCGACCGTCCGCTCGAGCTGGCGGTCGCGCGCCCGGTAGACCCTGGACATGCCGCCGGTGCCGACGAGCTCCTCGAGCTCGTAGCGCCCGGCGATCACCTCGGGGGCCAGCGCCCTACGCGAGGGCGGCTGCGAGCGCCTCCTCCCAGACATCAAGCGCCTCGTCCAGCTCGGCGTCCGTGATCACGAGCGGACACAGGACCCGGTTGCAGTTCGAGTGGATCCCGGCCTTGAGGAGCAGCAGCCCGCGCTCGGCCGCCTCCTCGGCGACGCGGGACGCCAGCTCCGGCGCAGGCGCCTTCGTCTCCGGGTCGGCGACGTACTCGACGGCGAGCATCGCGCCGAGGCCGCGGACGTCGCCGATCTGCGGATGGCGCTCCTGCCACTCCAGCATCCTGCCGCGGATGACCTCTCCGATGCGCTCGGCACGCTCCACGAGCCGCTCCTCCTCGAACACGTCGAGGACGGCGAGCGCAGCCGCCTGCGCGACGGGATTGCCGACGTAGGTGCCGCCGACCGCCGATTCGCCGGGCGCGTCCATGATCTCCGCCTTGCCGAGCACGCCGGAGAGCGGCAGCCCTGCGGCGATCGACTTCGCCACGAGCAGGAGATCCGGCTCGACCCCGTAGTGCTCGATCGCGAACATCCTCCCGGTGCGGCCGAACCCGGTCTGCACCTCGTCGACGATCATGACGATGCCGTGGCGGTCGCAGATGGCGCGGACGCCCTCGACGAACTGCTGCGGCGCGACGACGAACCCGCCCTCGCCCTGTACGGGCTCGAGCACGATCGCGGCGACCGTCTCGGCCGCGACCTGCGTCACGAGCGCGCGCTCGAGCGCGGCGAGCGCGTCGAGCGCCGTGATCCCGCGGTACTCGTTCGGGAACGGGACGCGGTACACCTCGGGCGAGAACGGCCCGAGCCCCGCCTTGTACGGGTGCGTCTTCGAGGTCAGCGTCAGCGAGAGCAGCGTCCGGCCGTGGAAGGCGCCCTCGAACCCGATCACCGCGGGCCGCCGCGTGTACGCGCGCGCGAACTTGACGCTGTTCTCGACCGCCTCGGTGCCGGCGTTGAAGAACGCCGCCTTCGCGGGGCCGCGGAACGGCGCGAGCGCGAGCAGCCGCTCGGCGAGCGTGACGTACACCTCGTACGGGACGATCGTGAAGTCCGTGTGGAAGAACTTCGCCGCCTGCTCCTGCGCCGCCTCGACGACGCGCGGGTGCGCGTGCCCGACGGCGAGGCAGCCGACGCCGCCGGAGAAGTCGATGAACGTGTTGCCGTCGACGTCGGTGAGCGTCGCGCCGCGCCCTTCCGCGGCGACGATCGGCAGGTAGAGCGACAGCGGCGACGCGACGACCGCCTCCTTGCGGGCGACGATCTCGAGCGAGCGAGGACCCGGGATCGCCGTCTCGAGGTGGATGGCGCGCGTCACGGCCATGGGCTCAGGATATCCGACTGCATGGACGCATAATCGGCATGCAGCGGTGCCCGCTAGAGATGCGGCGCGTACAGCGGCGGCAGCGGCGGCGGCGGCCCGGCGGCGAGCGCCTTCGCCGTGTAGATCCCGGACGCATTCCAGAGCATGAAGCCGCCGGCGTCGTAGTCGCGCGCCGCCTGCACCTGGGCGAGCACGTCGGCGGGCGTGTACCTCCGCCCGAGCGAGAAGTCCTGGAGCCACGGCACGAGCTGCGCCTTCGTCCCGACGAGCTTCGTCCGGAAGTCGCGAAGCGAGTACGCGACCGTCTTCCCCGGCTCCGCGTTCGGATCGCGGAGGTTGTACTCGCCGGAGCCGTAGTGCGACGGGTACGTCATCGGGTAGATCGTGTCGACGACCTCGCCGATCTGACCCGGGTACTGGCCGACGCCGAGGTCGTGGTTCCCGGACAGGCCGAACACGTCGGCGGAGACGCGCACGCCGAGCGGGTGCAGCCGCGACGCCGCGTACGAGAGGAACGCGGCGATCGTCTCCCCCATCGGCTGCGCGTGCGGTCCCGGATAGCGGATGTTGGCGAGGTCGCCGTCGCTCGGGAAGCGCACGTAGTCGAACTGGATCTCGTCGAACCCGGCCTTCGCAGCGGCGACCGCGACGTCGGCGTCGTACCTCCAGGCCGCGCGCGAGTAGGGGTTGAGCCAGGCCAGCCCGCCGTTCGTCCGCCAGACGCCGCCGCTGCGCGTATGCACCGCCATGGCCGGGTGCGCCGTCGCCGTGACGGGATCCTCGAAGGTGACGACGCGGCCGATCAGGTAGAGGCCCGCCCTGTGGATGCGCTGCGCGACCGCGCTCGCGTCGTAGTAGGAGTGCGCCGCTCCGTCGGCGGCGGCGAGCGTCGGGGCGCCGTGCCTGAAGCCGACCTCGCCGTACTCGTCCTTGACGTCGAGCTCGATGGTGTTCAGCCCGTCCTTGCGAAGCGCGAGGTAGGAGGAGAGCTTCCCCGGGATGCCGGCGAGGTCCATCGACACGTGCACGCCCCGGATCTCCTGCGGCAGCGTCGAGTGGAACGGGCTGACGAGCGCGGCGCTGCGGTCCGGTCTGAGCGTGACCGAGCCGGAGCCGGCGAGCAGCCTGCCGGCGAAGAGCGAGACGAGAACGATCCCGGCCACGATCGAGAGCGCGGTGAGCCGCCGTCGCCGCACCTGGCGGCGCCGTAGCTCGTGGCGGTGCGCGCGCAGCGCCGCCCGGTCCATGTCGCTGACGGTCGCCATGGCGGACCCCAGATGGTAGTTGCCGGGAGCACAAAGCGGGGGCCGCCGTAGAATCGCCGTCGTGGTCCTCTCCGACGCCACGATCGCGCGGTATCTCGCCGAGGGGCGGATCGAGATCGACCCGTACGACGCGTCGCTGCTGCAGCCCTCGAGCGTCGACGTGCGCGTCGACCGGCTGTTCCGCGTCTTCCACAACAACCGCTATCCGTTCATCGACGTCAAGGTGGAGCAGGAGGAGCTGACGGAGCTCGTCCGGGTCGACGACGACCACCCGTTCGTGCTGCATCCCGGCGAGTTCGTGCTGGGGTCGACGCTCGAGCGGATCCGGCTCCCCGATGACCTCGTCGCGCGGCTCGAGGGGAAGAGCTCGCTCGGCCGGCTCGGGCTCCTCATCCACTCGACCGCCGGCTTCATCGACCCCGGCTGGGACGGGCACGTCACGCTGGAGCTGTCGAACGTCGCGAACCTGCCGATCACGATCTACCCGGGGATGAAGATCGGGCAGATCTCCTTCATGCAGATGACCGAGCCCGCGGCGACGCCGTACGGCTCGTCCGAGATCGGCTCGAAGTACAAGGGCCAGCAGGGGCCGACGCCGAGCCGCTACTTCAAGAACTTCGAATCGGGCGAATGACCGTCCTCGTCACCGGCGGGACGGGATTCGTCGGCGGACACGTCGTGCACGCGCTGCGGGCGCGCGACGTACCGGTGCGCGCGCTTGTGCGCGAGCCGGCGCGCGCGTCTCGCCTGTCTGCGTGGGGCGTCGAGGTCGTCCAGGGCGACGTTACGGACGCGGCGTCGCTCGCGGCGGCGTGCGAGGGTGCGGACGCGGTCGTTCACCTCGTCTCGATCATCAACGGCAAGCCCGCGGACTTCGAGCGCGTGATGGCGCATGGGACGCGCGATCTCGTCGCTGCGGCGAAGGCTGCGGGCGCGCGCCGGCTCGTGCTCGCGAGCGCGCTCGGGCTCGACGAGCGCACGCGCGGCGCGGTGCCGTACTTCGCGGCGAAGTGGGAGATGGAGGCCGCGGTGCGCGAGTCCGGGCTCGAGCACGTGATCTTCCGTCCGAGCTTCGTCTTCGGAAAGGACGGCGGCGCGCTCGCGGTCTTCAAGCGGCTGGCGCGGCTCGCGCCGGTGACGCCGATCGTCGGCGACGGCACGCGGCGGCTCCAGCCGATCTGGGTCGAGGACGTCGCGGATTACTTCGCGCGCTCGCTCGACACGGGCAGCGGCGTCGTCGAGCTCGGGGGCCCCGACGCGGTGACGTGGAACGACTTCTGGAGCCGGCTGAAGCGCGTGATGGGCATGCGCCGTCCGTCCGTGCACGTCCCCGTCGGGCTCATGCGCGTGCAGGCGACGGTGCTGGAGCGGCTGCCGAGCCCGCCGCTGACGCGCGACCAGCTGACGATGCTCGAGCTCGGCGACAACGTCGTGACCGACCCGGCGCCCGCGGCGGCGTTCGGCGTCGCCCTCGTCCCGCTCGACGAGCAGCTGCGCCGTGCCGTCTCGTGACGAAGTTGCGAGCGTTCCGTCACGGGGCCTGGCCCCGGACCGTGCGTGAGAAGCTGCATCGGATGCGGGACGGAGCCGTTGGCGCGACGACGGGGGCCAGGCCCCGATACGCAGGTGTCACGGCTTCGTCACGACGCACGCCGACTCGTGCTCGAGCAGCCGGCGCTTCGTCTCGAGCCCGCCGCCGAAGCCGGTGAGCGAGCCGTCCGCGCCGACGAGGCGGTGGCACGGGAGGACGATCGGGACCGGGTTCGCGCCGTTCGCGGCTCCGACGGCCCGGGCCGCGCGCGGTACGCCGAGCCGGCGAGCCTGCTCGCCGTAGCTCCTCGTCTCGCCGTACGGGATCTCGGCGAGGGCGAGCCACGCACGGCGCTGGAACGGCGTTCCCTCCAGGTCGAGCGGAAGGTCGAACGCCTGCCTCGTGCCGTCGAAGTACTCCCGCAGCTGCGCCGCGGCGGCCGCGAGCACGGCCTCGTCCCCGCCTGCGCCGGGCTCCCCCGGCCAGAGCACGCGGCGCAGCCCGCGCTCCGACGCGACGAGCCCGAGCCTCCCGACCGGCGTGTCGACGTGCACGTGCGAAGATTGCCTGTGTGACGAGTCGCGGCGTCGTCTATGCCGAGCCGGGAGCGCCGCCGGCCGTCGAGGAGATCACGCTCGACCCGCCGGGCCCGAACGAGGTGCAGGTGCGTGTCGAGGCGTGCGGCGTCTGCCACAGCGATCTCCACATCGTCGAGACCCGCGGCTGGGGAATGCCGTTCCCGATCCTGCTCGGCCACGAGGGCGCGGGAGTGGTGGAGGAGGTCGGCGAGGGCGTGACGTCGGTCGGGCCGGGCGACCGCGTCGTCATCGCCTGGCGCGCGCCGTGCGGCGACGCGTGTCCAGCGTGCCGCCGCGGCGATCCGCGGCGCTGCTCGAACAACCTGCGGGCGCGCCGCCGCGTGCACCGCGCCTCCGACGGCGCGCTGCTCGCGCCCGTGCTCCGCTGCGGCACCTTCGCCGACCGCGCGATCGTCCACGAAGCGTGCGCGGTGAAGGTGCCGGAGGAGCTGCCGGTCGAGCAGGCGTGCCTGCTCGCGTGCGGCTTCTCGACCGGCGCCGGCGCGGCGCTGTGGGCGAGCCCGGTGCGACCCGGATCCTCGGTCGCGGTGATCGGGTGCGGCGGTGTCGGGCTGGCCGTCGTCCAGGGTGCGCGGCTCGCCGGCGCGGAGCGGATCGTCGCCGTCGACGTGCTCCCACGGAAGCTCGCGTGGGCGCTTGAGCTCGGGGCGACGGACGCGGTCGACGCGTCCGCCGGCGACGCCGTCGCGCAGGTGCGCGAGCTGACGGGCGGCGCGGGCGTCGAGTCCGCGTTCTCCGCGATCGGCGCGACCGCCGGCCTCGTCGACGCGGTGCGCATGTGCGCGTACGCGGGGACGGCGACGCTCGTCGGCATCCCGCCGCCCGGGCGGACGCTCGACCTCGACCCGGACGCCGACCTGTTCCAGCCGAAGGTGGCGATCGCCGTCACGCACGGCGGCGACACGATCCCGCAGGAGGACTTCCCGTTCCTCGCGCGGGAGGCGCTCGGCGGCCGGCTCGACCTCGGCCGCTTCGTCACCGCCGAGATCGGCCTCGACGACGTGCCCCGCGCGCTCGAGGAGCTGCACGACCCGCAGGGAATCCGGACGGTGGTGCGGCTCTAGACCGCGCCGTGCGCGCGGGCCGCCTCCTCCTCGTCGAGGGCGTGGCCGTCGCGCGGGACGTAGCCGTCCTTGCCGCCGACGACGAAGACGATCGCCTCCTCGTCGAACGGATTCGACACCTTCCTCGGCGTCGTCGCCTCGCAGTGGAAGAGGCCTCCCTCGCCGAGCTCGCGGGTCTCGTCCTCGACCTCGACGAGGACCCGGCCGCGATGGACGAAGTACAGCTCGTCCTGCGTGTCGTGGTAGTGGAAGAAGCCCGGGTAGCCGGCCGCGAGGACGATCGCGTTGACGCCGAACGCCGTCACCCCGAGCGGCGCCCGGACCTTCCGGAAGCCGGGCCCCTCGCCCAGCTCGTCGATCGACGAGAAGGTGTGGCTCACGCGGTCTCGCCCTCGCCGCTGCACGCCGCGGAGGTCTCGGCGAGCGGCAGCCGGCCGAGCAGATCCGCGAGCGTGCCGCGCTCGGCCTCGCTGAACCGCGAGCCGAACAGCTCCTCGACGTCGGCGAGATGCGTCCGCTGGGCCGCCTCGAACCGCTCGACTCCGGCGTCCGTGAGCACGGCGTACGTGACCCGGGCGTCGCTCTCGCAGCGCGCCTTCGACACCCAGCCGGCCCGCTCCAGCCCGTCGAGCAGCCGTGTGATCCCGGAGGCGGTGATCAGCACCGTCCGGGCCAGGTCGACCCGGCGCAGCTGCCGGTCGGGGGCGTAGTAGAGCTGGACGAGGACGTCGAAGTCGCTGAGCGTCAGCCCGTGCTGCGTCTCGAGGCGCGCCGACAGCTCCCGCGTCACGGCCGCGTGGGCCCGCAGGAAGCGGATCCAGGCCCCGAGCTCGGGCTCCGTGGCAACTTGTGCGCTCAATACTTGACTTGACAAGCTTTCCTCGCTAAGATCTTTGACATCGCAAGTATATACCGCTCAGCCCCAGGAGGCAATAGCACGATGTCCGTCACCGCAACCATCAAGGAGTTCGCCCCGGCCGGCACATGGGTCGCCGATCCGGTGCACTCTCACGTCTCGTTCGAGGTCGCCTACGCCGGCGTCAACACGTTCCGCGGCGGCTTCACCGACTTCAGCGTCACCCTCACCGGCGGCGAGGAGCCGTCCCTCGAGGGCACGGCCGAGGTCGCGAGCGTCGACGTCAAGGACGAGAACCTCAACGGTCATCTCCAGGCGCCCGACTTCTTCGACGCCGCGCGGTACCCCGAGCTCACCTTCCGTGCGACCGGACTGCACCGTCTCGACGGCGGCCGCGTCGAGGGCGCCGGCGAGCTGACGATCAAGGGCGTCACACAGCCGATCGAGCTCACGGGCACGATCGCAGCCGAGCCGGTCACCGACCCGATGGGCCGCGAGCGCCTCGGCCTCCGGCTCGAGACGTCGATCGACCGCACGGAGTACGGCGTCAGCTGGAACGCTCCCAATCAGACCGGCGGCGGCGACTACGTCGCCAACGACGTGAAGCTCATCGCCGAGCTCGCGCTGATCCGTCAGGAGGCGTAGCGGCCGTGCGGATTCTCGCCGTCTCCGGCAGCCTGCGCCGGGACTCGCACAACACGGCGCTCCTGCGCGCGGCCGCCGAGGCCGCGCCCGAGGGGCTCGAGGTCGAGCTCTGGGACGGCATCCGCGACCTGCCCCCCTACGACCAGGATGTCGACGGTGACGACCTTCCGGAGCCGGTCCGCCGGCTCCGGGAGGCCTGGGCCGCCGCCGACGCGATCCTCTTCGCGACGCCCGAGTACAACGGCTCCGTCCCCGGCGTCCTGAAGAACGCCGTCGACTGGGCCTCCCGGCCGAAGGGCGACGCCGCGCTCACGAACAAGGACGTCGCCGTGATCGGCGCGAGCACCGGCCAGTTCGGCGCCATGTGGGCACAGGCCGACCTGCGCAAGATCCTCGGCATCGCCGGCGCCCGGGTCGCGCCCGTCGAGCTCGCTGTCCCGCGCGCGCACGAGATCCTCCCCGAGGACCACGAGGCGCAGCTGCGCGAGCTCCTCGAGACATTCGCCGCCGAGGCGTCGACCACCGCCGCCGCGGCCTAGGGCTGGTACCAGGCGGCCGCACCCGCCCAGTCGTGGAGCCCGTAGTAGTCGGGCTTGCCGCCGAGGTTCGCCTCGACCGTCGTCCTGCCGGTGGTGAGGTCGAGGAGGACGAGCCGCTCCGGCGCGCCGAACCGCGTCGCGTGCTCGACGTAGAGCACGTGGCGGCCGTCCTTCGAGAACCGCGCGCCTTCGGCGGAGACCGCGCGGTTCGGCGGCACGACGAGCGGCCGCCGCGCGTCGTCCGCGGAGAGCAGCCAGATCGTCCGCTGCGCCGAGTCGATCGTCCCGTCCTCGTCGCCCGGCATCCGCGTCGAGGTCGCGACGATCGAGCGGCCGTCGGGCGAGCAGCTCGGGTCGTACCAGCTCCGCGACGGGTCGGCGCTCAGGTCGTGCGGCGTCCACGAGGGCGGCGCGACGAGCTCCAGCGACTTGTGCGCGGAGACATAGCGATCCTCGCCGGTGGCTGCGAGGACGCGTGGGCCGCACGCGACGACGAACTGGCTTGTCGGCAGGATGAGTGCGCTGATCTGCGTTGCGCGCCCGCCGTTCGCCGGTACGCCGAAGAGCGGTACTCCGTCCGCCGCGCCGGAGACAGAGTCGTAGGTATCGGTCCAGAACACGATCGAACGGCCGTCGGGCGTCCAGAGCGCGAGTCGTGGCTGCCCCACGGCGTCGTTCGGCGAGCGGAAGAGGAGTGTCCGCCGTCCTCCTGCGAGGTCGACCGCCCAGAGCGAGTGCGAGCGGATCGGCCCCTCGGCGGCGATGCGCGATCCGCCCGGCGAGAAGCCGTCGGCTCTCCAGCCCGACGGAAGGATCCGGCGCGGCGTGCCGCCGGGCCGGTCGAGGAAGACCCCCTTCGCCGTCGTGACGGCGAGCAGCTCCCCCTTTGGCGACCAGCGGAGATCGGGATCGCCGCCGTAGAGCCCCGTCTTCGCGGCGAACGGCCGGCAGAGCGGCCCTCCCGCCGAAGGGACGAGAACCGGGCCGACGCTGAGCCAGCGTCCGTCGCCGCTCCAGGCGATCCCCTCCCAGCTCGGGATCCAGAGGTGCGCGACGACCCGGTCGCGCTGCGACGAGAGATCGAGCACGTGCAGCGACTCGCCGTGGAGATACGCCACCGCGCCCAACGGCCCAGGGTGGAACGGCGGCGCCGGCCGGCACGTCGCGGGGACGAGTGCCGCGAGTGCGAGGGCGAGCGCGAGCACGTCTCTCGTTGTACCGAAAAGACGAGGGGCCGCTCGCGCGGCCCCTCGATCCGGTTACCAGCGTTGTACTTGGTAGAGGCGCTTCCTGCTCCGGCGTAGCCGGTGGTCCGGCGGCCGGGCGGCGCGAAACGCGTCGTCCCCTACGCTGGCTAGGCGATTCCCCGTAGGTCCCGGGGACGCGCCTCTACCCGCTGGTACCTCCACTGCCCGTACTTGAATCGCTCACTGCCGGACCACCTCCTTTCCGCGGTACCGGCACGATAGCGGTCCGGTCCGCTATCTCAAGATCGCCGTCAGCTCGAGCCCGCGGTCGAGCGGTACCGTGACGCTGACCACGGTCGGGTCGGCCTGCCGCGCCGCGGAGTACTGCGCGAGCGGGTCCGGATGGGAGATGACGTTGTCGGCGACGACGAGCCCGCCCGGCTCGAGCTTCGGCCGCGCGAGCCCGTAGAGCTCCTCGTAGTCGTCCTTCTCCGCGTCGATGAAGACGACGTCGAAGACGTCGTCGAGCGCGGGCAGCGTCTCGCGCGCGTCCCCCTCGACCAGCTCGGCCCACTCGTCGAGGCCGGCGTCGGCGATGTTCCCGCGCCACGCGTCCGCCTTGCGCGGATCGCTCTCGAGCGACACGACGTGGCCGCCGAGGATGCGCGCCGCGGCGGCGAGCCACAGCGTCGAGTACCCGCGCGAGCCGCCGATCTCGAGCACCTCGCAGTCGGTCTGCGGCGCCACGAGCGAGAAGAGGAAGCGCCCCGTCGTCGGCACGACCGCGCGCGAGCGCACCTCCTGCGGGAGGCCCCGTGCGCGCTCGTCCGCGTCCTCGCGCTCGAGCCGCTCCATCACCGCGCGCACCCTGTCGTCCAGCACGAGACGAGCGTACCCCGGCCGGTATGCGCGGCGCGTCCGCCTAGCGGATCCGCTGCCAGGTCGGCCAGGCGTGGAAGGAGCCCGGCTCGCGCGTGAGTGGCTGCGTCGACGATCCGTTCGCCCGGACGAGGACGAGGTCGCCGCGGTCGATCGGCGCCGTCACGAGCCAGCGCCCGTCCGGCGACCACGTGACCGAGACCTGCTGCGCCGGCTCGTGGACCACGCGCCTTGCTCCGGTTCCGTTCCGCTTTACGATCCACGGGTCGCCGCCGCGGACGAACGCGAGCGTCGTCGCGCCGGGAGACCACGACGGCGAGCGGGCGTTGCGGAGCAGCAGCCGCTGCCGTCCTCCCGTGTCGTTCATCTGCCAGACGTCACGCCCGCGGACGTAGGCGATCGTGCTGTCGTCCGGCGCCCACGCCGGCTGCGTCTCGTCGGCGGGCGCGGCCGTCAGCCGCCGCAGCCCGGTCCCGTTCGCGCCGACGACGTAGATGTCGTGGGAGGAGCTCTTCCGGCTCGACACGTCCGCGAAGAGGATCTTCCTGCCGTCGTACGACCAGCTCGGGAAGAGCGCGTCGCCGTTGCCGCGGACGATCCGGTGCCGGTTCGTCCCGTTTGCGTTCATCACCCAGATCCCGCCGAGCGGCGCGCCGGGCGCATACGCGATCTGCTTTCCGTTCGGCGACCAGGCCGGCGTCAGCGGCGCGTCGTCGTGGAGCGCGCGGTAGAGCAGCCGCTGCCCGCCGCCGTCCGGGCGGACCGCGTAGATGCCCGTGCCCGGGCCGCAGCAGCGAACGAACGCGACGAGCCCGTTCCGCGAGGGGCCGGCTCCGTGGACGGCGACGGCCGCGAGCGCGAGCGCTGCGAGCCTCACGACGCCGCGATCTCGCGCTCGACGTCCTCCCGCACCCAGCAGTCGGCGAGATGGTCGTTGACGATTCCGCACGCCTGCATCGCGGCCCAGACCGTCGTCGGGCCGACGAAGCGGAAGCCGGCCTGCTTCAGCCGCTTCGACAGCGCCGCCGACTCCGGCGTCTGCGCGTGCCAGTCCTCCGTCGTCTTCGGGACGGCGTACCGCTCCGGCCGGTGCGACCAGACGAGCTCGTGCAGCGGCGTCCCCGCCTGGCGGAGCGCGAGCACGCCGCGCGCGTTCGCGATCGCCGCCTCGATCTTGCCCCGGTGCCGGACGATCCCGGCGTCGCCGAGTAGCCGCTCGACGTCGCGCTCGCCGAAGCGCGCGACCTTCTCGGGATCGAACCCCTTGAACGCGGCGCGGAAGCTCTCGCGCTTGCGCAGGATCGTGATCCACGCGAGCCCGGACTGGAAGCCCTCCAGGCAGAGGCGCTCGTACAGCCCGCGCTCGTCGCGCACCGGCCGGCCCCACTCCTCGTCGTGGTACGCGACGTAGAGCGGGTCGCTCGTCCCCCAGCAGCGCTTAACCGACGTCGACACGGACGACGCCGTCGACGATCCGGACGGGAAACGTCTCGACCGGCTCGTATGCCGGCAGCGACAGCGGCCGCCCGCTTGCGAGCTCGAACGCGGAGCCGTGGCGCGGGCAGATCACGGTGCACGTCTCCTCGTCCCAGTCGCCCTCGCAGAGGGGCCCGTCGTCGTGCGAGCAGCGGTCCTCGATCGCGAAGAGCGAGCCGCCGCAGTTGTAGACACCGACGGTGCGCGCCCCGGCGGAGACGAGCTTCACGGAGCCGGGCGGGAACTCGTCCGCCGGCACGACGTCGATCTGCGGCACCTAGCTCAGTTCCAGCTCGTCGAAGCCCGCGAGCCCCTCGGGGAGCGGCGTGCCCTTCGCCTTGTGCAGCGCGACCTTCAGCGTCGTCAGCCCGAGCAGCGCGCACTTCAGCCGCACCGGCGTCAGCGGGATGCCGATCTCCTCGAGCAGCTCGTCCTTGTCGAGCGTCGCCACCTCCGCCGCGGTGCGGCCGGCGACCATCTCCGTGAGCATCGACGTCGCCGCCTGCGAGATCGCACAGCCGCGACCGGAGAACTTCACCTCGTCGATCGTCTCGCCGTCCTCGCCGAAGGCGACGTAGATCGAGACCTCGTCGCCGCAGAGCGGGTTCTGCCCGTCCGCCGACGCGTCCGCCGGGTCGATCACCCCGTGCCCGCGCGGGTTCTTGTAGTGGTCGAGGATCACCTCGCGGTACATCTGCTCGAACTCGTTCACGCGAACACCTCGCGGACGCCATGGAGGCCCTCGACGAGCTGGTCGATCTCCTCGGGGACGGTGTAGAGGTAGAAGCTCGCCCGGTTCGTCGCGGCCACGCCGAGATGGTGCATCAGCGGCTGGCAGCAGTGGTGGCCGGCGCGGATGGCGACGCCGTAGCGGTCGAGGATCTGCGCCACGTCGTGCGGGTGGATCCCCTCGAGGTCGAACGAGACGACGCCGGCGCGGCGCTCCGCGGGCGGGCCGTACAGCGTGATCCCGGGAACCTCTGCGAGCCGCGTCAGCGCGTACGCGGCGAGCTCGTGCTCCCACGCCTCGATCGCGTCGAGCCCGGCCGCCTCGAGATAGTCGATCGCGGCGCCGAGCCCGACCGCCTCGACGATCGGCGACGTCCCCGCCTCGAACTTGTGCGGCAGCTCGCCCCAGGTCGTCTTCTCGTAGCGGACGGAGCTGATCATGTGGCCGCCGAGGAGGAACGGCTCCATCGCCTGGAGCAGCTCGGCGCGGCCCCAGAGCGCGCCGATCCCGCTCGGCCCGCACATCTTGTGGCCCGAGACGGCGAGGAAGTCGCAGTCGAGCGCCCGGACGTCCACGCGCAGGTGCGGCGCCGCCTGCGCCGCGTCGCAGACGAAGATCGCGCCCTGCTCGTGCGCCCAGCGCGTCAGCGGGCCGAGATCCTGGATCGTCCCGAGCGCGTTCGAGACGAGATTCGTCGCGACGACCTTGACGCGGTGCGTGCGCGCGATCTCGTCCAGCCCGGAGAGGTCGACGTCGCCGTTCGCGTCGAGCGGCAGCATCAGGAACTCGGCGCCCCGACGCCGCGCGATGTACTGCCACGGGACGAAGTTGGAATGGTGCTCGAGCTCCGTCACGACGACGGCGTCGCCGGGCCCGAGGTTGTTTCCGCCCCACGAGTACGCGACGAGGTTCAGCCCCTCGGTCGCGTTGCGGACGAAGATCACCTCGCGCGCCTCCGGCGCGTTCAGGAAGCGGCGCACCTTGTCGCGCGCGCCCTCGAGGCCGGCGGTGGCGCGCTCGCCGAGCACGTGAACCGCCCGGTGGACGTTCGCGTACGAGGTCTCGTAGAACTCGGTCATCGCGTCGAGCACCTGCCGCGGCTTCTGCGAGCTGTTCGCCGAGTCGAGGTACGCGAGCGGCCTCCCGTGGATCTCCTGCTCGAAGATCGGGAAATCGGCGCGGAGCGCGCGCGCGTCCAGCTTCCGGCTCGTGGTTACCGCCACGAGCTCATCGTAGCCAGCTACGGGACTTTGAAAGAGGCTCCGGCGTAGCCCGGCGCCGCAGCCTTCCCCGAGCCGGGCGGGACCTTCGCCTTGCCGGTCGCGTCGGCGTGCACCGTGTGGCCGCCGACGGTGAACGTGGCGGTCGGAACCGGGGCGCCGTCGTCGAGCGCCTGCGCCCACCGCGTCGTCACCGTCTTCTTGCCGACCTTCTTCGTCGTCTTCGAGACCTTGACGGAGAGGCCGGGCAGGAGCTGCTGCTCGATCAGCGACGAGCCGGTGTTGACGATCACGTCGATCCTGCCGGGGGTGCCCGGAAGGCCCACGGCGGAGATCTGGTACGCGGTTCCGGACACGGGCGCGCTCACCGTCGCGCCGAAGTCCATCCCGTGCGTGCGCGAGCGCGCGACGTGGACGGCGCCGCCGCCGGTCCAGGCCACCCAGAGCCGGTCGCCGGCATCGACCGAGAGCGCCATGTGCGGGTCACCGCCGCCGAAGCTCGCGTGGAAGGTGACGCCGTCGCCGGCCGGCTGGCCGCCGCGGAACGGGACGACGGTGAACGCGGTCGCGGTCGGGTAGCCGGGCGGCCACGCCATGAACGTGTTCCCGGAATGGTCGGAGACGAGCGGCACGCGGTCGTCGTGCGGCGCCGTCGGCTTCAGCGCGAGCGGCGGGCCCGGGCTCAGGTCGCTCCCGAGCTGCTCGTAGACGAACGCGCCGTCGGGATCGGCGTTCGAGTAGAAGGCGACCTGGACGAGCCCCGTCGTGTCGACGGCGAGCGACTCGGCGTAACCGCAGCAGCGCGTGTAGACGTTCTTGACCGTCTCGCCGTTCAGGCCGCGGAAGACGTTCACGAACCCGGTGCCGTCCTGCGAGAACAGCGGCGTCCCGTCGGGCATCAGCGCCGCGCCCTCGACGCCGCCGACGGTGTGCGACTGCGTCTGGATCGGGCCCGTCCAGGTGTTCCCGTCGTCGGTGGAGGTCATCCGCCCGACGCCGGCAGCGTTCGGGAAGTAGAGCTGGATCGCGCCGTTCGGCTGCTGGACGAGCTGCGTCCGCCCGGCGATCGGGTCGTTCGCGACGACCAACCTCGGCGGGCTGCCGGCCCGCGAGACGGAGATCGTGTCCCCGTTCGGCGACTCGAAGGAGACGAGCTCGGTGCCGGCCTGCGTGACGATCATCGACGGGACGACGATGTTCTCGACGCCGCCCGAGAGCGTGGTCCACGCCGAGGCCGCGGGCACGGCGACGAGCCCGGCGGTGAGCACGAGCGCGGCGAGGGCGACGCGGCGCATGGTCGGACGATGCCAGGACCCGACCCGGCGTTCAATCCCTCCTCAGCCGCGTCACATCGTCTTCTCAGGAGGCGCGGCCACACTCGGACGGTGACGAGCCGCTTCCACGCGATGGGCTGCGAGGTCGTCCTCTGCGGCGGGGACGCAACCGCCGTCGCCGAGGTCTTCGCCCGCTGGGAGGCTGTCTTCAGCCGCTTCCGGCCGGAGAGCGAGCTCTCGTGCGTCAACCGGTCGCCGGCGCCCGCGCTCAAGGTCTCGCCGCTCCTCGCCCGCGGGCTGCGCGCGGCGCTCGACGCCGCCGTGCAGACGGACGGGCTCGTCGACCCGACGCTCGCCGCGGCGCTCGAGTCGGCGGGCTACGACCGGGACTTCCCGCTGCTCGGCGACCGGCCGGACCCGGCCGGCCCGGCCGCGCCCTCCCGGCTGCGCGAGGTGCGGCTCGACGGGCTCATCCTCCGCCGTCCGCCCGGCCTCGCGCTCGACCTGAACGGCGTCGTCAAGTCGCTCGCCGTGGACGAGGCGGTGCTCCGCCTGAGCGGGGACGGCTTCGTCTCCGCCGGCGGCGACCTCGCCGTGCGCGGCTCGGTCGACGTCGGCCTCCCCGGCGGCGGCGCCGTTCGCGTCGTCAAGGGCGGCCTCGCCACGAGCGGGGTCGCGACGCGGAGCTGGCGCCGAGGCGGGGTCGAGCAGCACCACCTCGTCGACCCGCGCACCGGCCGGCCCTCCGACTCGCTCTGGCGGCAGGTGACGGTCTCCGGCGCCTCGTGCCTCGTCGCCGACGTCGCCGCGAAGGCGGCGTTCCTGCTCGGCGCCGACGGCCCCGCCTGGCTCGACGCCCGCGGGCTCCCCGGCCGCTTCGTCGGGCGCGACGGCGCGATCGTCGCGAACGACGCCTGGCGTGCCACGGGTGCCGCCGCCGCCGTCAGTCCTTAGCCGCGTCTCACTCGGCCGCCGGTACCCTGGCCGCCGTGCGCCGTCTCGCCGTGGTGGCCCTCGTCCTCGCAGCCGCCGGCTGCGGCGGGGGCGGCTCGTCGTCCGCGCAGACGCAGTCGCACTCGGTGCTCGCGGTCTCGAAGGCGTTCGCCGACGCGGGGATCCCCTTCTCGACGCTCGTGACGGAGAATCCCTACGTCACAGGCCAGGTCGTCTACCTGCCCGGGAAGCTGAACACGAGCTCCCTTCGGAACGAGGTCCAGGCGGAGCTGAGCTCGCTGAACGGCTACAGCGGCGTCGAGGCCGTCGTCTTCGCCACGGACACCGACGCGGCGAAGGCGCTGAAGGTCGTGCCGCTGGCGAAGTGGAGCGGCAGCGCGCAACCGCCTCTCTCCCGCGTCCACGACGGCAACGTGATCGTCGTCGCCACCGGCTTCCAGGGCGCCGACGCGGCGAAGCTGAAGGCCGCGCTCGCGAGCCTCGCGGGCTAGCGCAGCACCCGGATCGCCGCGAGCGTCGCGGCGACGTCGAACGCCTCGCCGTCCTCGCTCCGCCAGCGGCCGTCCGGCTCCTGCCGGGCCGCGAGGCGCTCACGCGCCGTCGCCGCGACCGGCTCCGCGGGCAGCGTCGACGCGAGCCACGCGAGCGCGCTCGGGGCGAGCTCTGCGACCGTCTCCTCCAGGTGCTGCACGAGCAACGCGGCGGCGGCGTGCCCGTGCCGCCGCAGGAGCGCGGCCGCGAGCCAGTGCGCCTGGGGGAAGCTCGGCAGGCGCCCGTCGGCGTACACGTGCGCCGCGAGCCAGTCCGAGGCGCGGGCGCTGTCGCACCAGTAGCCGCAGTTCGCCGTCAGGTAGACGGTCGCCGCCTCGTCGCCGGGCCGCGCCCACTCCGGCGCCGCCGCCGCGAGCGACGCGTCCTCCTGCCACCAGCCGTCGCGGGCACGGTGCGCCTGGAGGAAGAGGATCGCCCGCGCCCGCAGCGTCGCTGCTTCGTCCCCGAAGTCGGAGACCTGGTCGAGCACGAAGCACGTCGCGTCGAGCGAGCTCGACTCGCCCGACCAGGAGGAGGGGAAGCCGCCGTCGTCGTTCGCCCGCGGGAGCGCGCCGGCGGGCGCCGGCTCGCCGTCCAGGAGCGCGCGCAGGCGCGCCCGGTCCAGCGGGGAGCCGCCGGCCTCGACGAAGGCTGCCGCACGGTCGAGATCCATCCGGTCGCTATCGTCGCATCCCGTGAGCAGCGAGTACGTCTTCACCATGTTCCGGGTCGACAAGTTCTACGGCCCGGACCGGCAGGTGCTCGGGAACATCTCGCTGTCGTTCCTGCCCGGCGCGAAGATCGGCGTCCTCGGCCCGAACGGCGCGGGCAAGTCGACGCTGCTGCGGATCATGGCGTTGAAGGAGGAGCCCTCGTCCGGCGCCGCCGAGCTCGCGCCCGGCGCGACCGTCGGGCTGCTCGAGCAGGAGCCGTGGCTCGACCCGGACAAGGACGTGCGCGGGAACGTCGAGGACGGCGTCCGCGCCCTCCGCGACCTGCTCGACCGCTTCAACGAGATCTCCGCGCGCTTCGCCGAGCCGGACGCGGATTTCGACGCGCTGCTCGCGGAGCAGGCGACGGTGCAGGACGCCGTCGACCGCGCGGACGCGTGGCAGCTCGACGACCACCTCGACCACGCGATGGACGCGCTGCGCGTGCCGGACGGCGACCGCGACGTGACAACCCTGTCCGGCGGTGAGCGCCGTCGCGTCGCGCTGTGCCGGCTCCTCCTCTCGGCACCGGATCTCCTGCTGCTCGACGAGCCGACGAACCACCTCGACGCCGAGTCGGTCGCGTGGCTCGAGCGCTTCCTCGCCGACTACAGGGGCACCGTCGTCGCGGTCACGCACGACCGCTACTTCCTCGACAACGTCGCCGGCTGGATCCTCGAGCTCGACCGCGGCCGCGGCATCCCGTTCAGGGGCAACTACTCGTCGTGGCTCGAGCAGAAGCAGGAGCGGCTCGCCGTCGAGGAGAAGCAGGAGTCGGCCCGCCGCCGCACGCTCGCGCGCGAGCTTGAATGGGTGCGGATGAGCCCGCGTGCCCGCCACGACAAGTCGAAGGCGCGCCTCGCCGCCTACGAGCGGCTGTACAACGAGGAGCAGAACGTCAAGCTCGACAGGGTCGAGATCCACATCCCGCCGGGGCCGCGGCTCGGCGACGTCGTGATCGAGGCGGCCGGCGTCCAGAAGGGCTACGGCGACCGGCTGCTCGTCGAGAACCTGACCTTCTCGCTTCCGCCCGCCGGGATCGTCGGCGTGATCGGCCCGAACGGCGCCGGCAAGACGACGCTGTTCCGGATGATCGCCGGGGAGGAGTCTCCCGACGGCGGCACGCTCAAGGTCGGCGACACGGTCCAGCTCGCGTACGTCGACCAGTCGCGGGCCGACCTCGACCCGGCCTCGACGGTGTGGAAGGAGATCAGCGGCGGCGCCGACACGATCGAGCTCGGCCGGCGCGAGGTCAGCTCGCGGCAGTACACGTCCTGGTTCAACTTCAAGGGCGGCGACCAGCAGAAGCGCGTCGGCGACCTGTCCGGCGGCGAGCGCAACCGCGTCCATCTCGCGAAGCTGCTGCGCAGCGGCGGCAACGTCCTGCTCCTCGACGAGCCGACGAACGATCTCGACGTCGACACGCTGCGCGCGCTCGAGGAGGCGCTGCTCGACTTCGCCGGCTGCGCCGTCGTGATCACCCACGACCGCTGGTTCCTCGACCGCGTGGCGACGCACGTCCTCGCCTTCGAGGGCGAGAGCCAGACGACGTGGTTCGAGGGCAGCTGGGGCGAGTACGCCGAGTGGGTGAAGGACACCCGCGGCGCGGAGGCGCTCGAGCCGCACCGCATCAAGTACAAGCCGCTCGTCCGGTCGTAGGGGCTTCCACCGATGGGCGCCGGGGCTGCGTGCGCCTACGCCGTGCCTCGGCACACATCGAGGGGAGGTACGGGATGTTCACGTACATGGGGTTGGTCGAGCTGACCCCCGAGGGCCGTGAGACCCTCGAGAAGGCGCCGGAGTACCTCGAGAAGTTCAAGAAGGTCATCGAGGGAGAGGGCGGAGAGCTCGTCGACACGTTCGCCGTGATGGGTCCGTGGGACTTCCTCGCGATCGTGAAGTACCCGGACAACGAGGCCGCCTTCCGGGCGCTCGCGAAGATCGGCAAGCTCGAGGTGATCAAGACGGAGACCTTCCCGATCGAGAAGGTCGACGTCTTCCTCAAGACGCTCGTCTAGCTCGCGTCACGGGGGAACCTGGGTTCCCCCGTGAGCCCCCTCCTTCGAAGCTGAGTGGCGAGTCGTGACGTGCGCTGCGGCCGGAGCGCGGTCCGCCCAGAGCGAATCCTGGCGGCTTCGAGGTCCTGCGCGGCTCGTGGTGGCCTGACGGCCATCCCGGGCCGCTGGTTCGCCTGCGGCTAACGCGCCTGCGGCTGCGTTAGCCTCCGGCCTTCATCGCTCGAAGCTCGAAGCGGCGCAGCCGGGACCGCGCTCCCGGCGGAGCGCACACCACCGACAGCCAGCAGAGCCGAAGGAGGGGTCTCCTAGGGAACCGCGGTTCCCCTAGGGCAACCGCGGCGCCCAGCGGGCGGAGAGCACGCCCGCGAGCACGAGCAGGATCGCGGCGCCGAGGAGGAACGCGTCCGTCACCTCGACGCGGCCCGGCTTGCGGCCGATGCTCGAGCCGAGCTTCGCGTACGCCGCCTGCACCTTCCCGGCCGAGTTGGCGCGGAAGAACTCCCCGCCCGTCAGCTTCGCGATCGCGCGGAGCGTCGTCGGGTCGGGCTGGAGCCCGAACAGGCCGGACCCGGTGCCGCCGCCGCCGAAGGAGGGGCCGAAGCCCGGGAGGCCGCCGCCGGGGAAGTTCGTGATCTTCCCGTTCTTCGTCCCGAGCGCGACGGTGAAGACCGGTATCCCGGCCGCCTTCGCCTTCGCGGCGCCCTGGAGCGGCTGGAGGTCGCCGCGCGTCTGGTGGCCGTCCGAGAGGAACAGGATCGAGACGAGCTCGCTCGCCGGCGTCGGGCTCGGCGCGACGGTCCGGTACGCCGCGAGCGAGCCGTTCCCGGTGAGGCCGGCCGACTTCAGGCCGAGCTGCACGGCCGCGGCGAGCGCGTCGCCGATGGCCGTCCCGCCGAAGCCGCGGAAGGCGCCGACGTCGGCGACCGCCTGGCGCACGAGGTCGTGGTCGGTCGTCGGCGGCGTCGCGATGTACGGCTCGCCGGCGAACAGGATCAGCCCGACCTTCAGCCGCTTGGGGACGCGGTCGAGGAAGAGGTTCATCGCCTTCTGCGCCGCCGCGAGCCGCGTCGGCTTCACGTCGTTCGCCTGCATCGACCCGGAGACGTCGAGGACGAGCACGACGGTCGCGTTGTCGGTCGGGACGAGCGTCTTCACGTGCGGCCGCGCGAGGCCGACGCAGAGCGTCGCGAGCGCGACGAGGAAGAGCGCGCCCGGGAGCCAGCGCCGCCAGCGGCGGCCGCCGGCGACCCCGGCGAGCACCTCGACGTTCGTGTACCGGACGGCGTAGCGCATGCGCCGGCGCTCGGCCAGGCGCCAGAGCACGATCGCGAGCGGAACGGCGAGCAGCGACAGCAGCAGGTACGGGGCGCCGAGGGTCATCGGGCCACGCACACGAGGTCGACCTGGACGACGGCGCGCACCTCGAGCACCGCCGACGTCGCGCGCACGCTGAGGTGCAGCCGTCCGGCCTTCACCGCCTGGGTCGCGGTGACGCTCGAAGCGAGCCCCTGCGACGGCGGCGTCGCGGTGTAGAACGCGATCGCGTGCGTCGCGCCGGCGAGCCGCTCGCCTGCGGCGCAGCGCCTGACGTAGCGGTGCGTCCCCGGGTGCACGGTGATCTCGCTCATCTCCGGAAGCGTCGGGCGGCCGGGCGGGAAGGCGTGGAACGCCGTCGGCACGCGCTGGCCGCCGCCCGAGGCCGGGATGCAGCCGATGTGCGGCCGGAAGCTCGCCGACGCGGCCGGGCCGCGGACGAGCCGGCCGAGGAAGACCGCCGCCGTGCTCGTCGTGATCCCGGGGTTGACCGGGCTGCCGAGCGCGCCGCGGAAGCTCACGTCGATCCCGCGGACGCTCAGCTCCGCGTCGAGCCCGGCGACGACGAAGCGCCGCGGGCACGCGAGCTGGTACTGGACCTCGGCGCCGGGCGAGGTCAGCACCCACGGGCCCGCGACGGGCACGCAGACCTGGAGCCCGCGGCACTCGTTCGTCGCGCCGGCGGGCGCGGCGAGGACGGCGAGCGCGACTGCGACCGCCGAGACGGCGGCGACCGTTCTCACGGGACCCTCCGGAACCAGAAGGCGGAGAGCGCGCCGCCGACGAGCATGAGCACGATCGCAAGGGCGCCGAAGCCGTCCGTGATCTCGCGGTTCTCGGTGCGGTGGCCGACGCGCGTGGCGAGGTGCCGGTAGACGCTGGACAGCTCGGCGCTCGTGTGCGCCTCGAAGAACTGGCCGCCGGTGTCGCTCGCGATCAGCTTCAGCGTGCCCGGACTCGGCGGCACGCGGATCTGCTCCGAGTAGCCGCCGACGAGCCTCGCCGTGACGACTCCCCGCGACGTGCCGACGAGCACCGTCGAGACCGGCACGTGCAGCGACTTCGCCTTTCGCACGGCGGTCGCGACCGAGCTGCGCCCACCGTCGGGCGCGCCGTCGGAGATCATCAGCACCGACGTCGGTGGGACGGTCCCGTCGACGGCGCGCTGGCGCTGCCCGAGCTGTGCGGAGAGGCTCACGGCGTCGCCGATCGCGGTGCCCGAGCCGGGAACGAGGTCGTCGAGGCCGGCGCTGACGAGCGACCGGTCGAGCGTCGGGGGCACGGCGACGAACGCGCGGCTGCCGAAGCCGACGAGCGCGACGCTGTAGCTGCCCGGCACCTTCGCGAGGAACGCGTCGGCCGCGGCCTTCGCGGCCGCGAGCCGCGTCGGCGTCACGTCCTGCGCCGTCATCGAGCGGGAGACGTCGATCGCGAGGACGACCGTCGCCTCGTGCCGGGGAATCTTGATCGTCGCGTGCGGCCGCGCCATCCCGACGATCAGGGCCGTCAGCGCGAGCAGGAACAACACGGGCGGCACCGCACGGAGCCGCCCCGGCTTCCGGTCGATCAGGTTCGGCACGAGCGCCGGCGACGCGAACCGGGCCGCGCCCTCGCGGCGGCGGCGGTCCCAGAGGATCCAGAGCACGACGAGCGTCGGCACGGCGACGAGCGCGACGAGTGCGAGCGGCCGGGCGAACGTCACCGGCGGCCGCCCAGGAAGTCGGCGAACGCGCGCAGCCAGTCGCCGGAGGTGGAGAGGACGCAATGCCGGATGCCGAGCGACGTCAGCACGCGCGCGACGCCGCTCCGCTCCTCGGCGGCGGCGGCGGCGAAGCGGCTGCGCAGCGTCTCGCTGCGCGTGTCGACGCGGATCTGGCGGCCGGTCTCCGGGTCGACGAGCCAGAGCTCGCCGACGTCCGGGAGCTCCTGCTCGCGCGCGTCGCGGATCTCGACCGCGAACACGTCGTGACGGCTCATCAGGTCGAGCAGCGGCTTCCGCCAGTCGAGCGGCCCGCGGAAGTCCGAGACGATGACGACGACGCCCCGCTGCCGCGCGATCGCGTCCGCGCGCGCGATCGCCCGGCCGAGCGAGGTGGCGCCGACGCGCTCCGTCTCCGGCTCGCGATCGAGCGCCGCGAGCAGCCCGACGAGTCCGTGGCGGCCCTGCGCCGGCGGCAGCGTCGCCGGGGAGGCGTCCCCGAACGTCAGCACGCCGAGCCGGTTGCCGCGGCGCGTGGCGACGTGGCCGACGGCGATCGCGACGCCGTCCGCGACGTCGGCCTTGCGGCGCTCGCCGGTGCCGAAGTGCATCGACGGCGACGTGTCGAGGAGCAGCCAGGTGACGAGGACGCGCTCGGCGAGATGGACGCGCACGTGCGGCTGCCCGGTGCGCGCGGTGACGTTCCACTCGATCTTGCGCACGTCGTCGCCGGGTTCGTACGGCCGCACCTGCGCGAGCTCGACGCCCTCGCCGTAGCGCGACGAGCGGTAGTCGCCGGCGAGCATCCCCTCCATCCGGCGGCCGACCTCGATCTGGAGCGCGCGCAGCAACTCGACCGGGAGCGGCCCCGGCCCCGGCCGCTCGGGAGTCCCGTGCCCGAGCAGCGGCGCGACGTTCATGCGGCGCTGGGCCGCGCCAGGCTCACCTCCGGGACCGGGACGGCGGCCAGCACCCGGTCGAGGATCGCGTCCGGCGTCACACCTTCCGCCAGCGCCTGGTAGCTGAGCACGAGCCGGTGCCGCAACGCGTCCTTCGCGAGGGCGTGCACGTCCTCGACCGTCGCGTAGTCGCGCCCGCGCATGAGCGCGAGCGCCCGGGCCGCCTGCGTGACGCTGATCGGCCCGCGCGGGCTCGCCCCGTACGAGACGTAGTCGCCGAGATCGGCGAGCCCCGCCTTCGCCGGCTCGCGCGTCGCCGAGGCGAGTGCGACGGCATACGAGATCAGCGCCGGGTCGACGTAGACGTCGCCGACCGCGGCCTGGAGCGCACGCAGGTCGTCGAGCGCCAGCGCCTCGCGGAGGTCGGGCGGCGCGACGAGCTGCCGCTGGACGATGGTCAGCTCCTCGTCGTGCTCGGGATAGTCGATGAGGATCTTCAGCATGAACCGGTCGACCTGCGCCTCGGGCAACGGGTACGTGCCCTCGGACTCGATCGGGTTCTGCGTCGCCATCACGAGGAACGGCTCGGGCACCGGGTACGTCGTGTGCGCGATCGTCACCTGCCGCTCCTGCATCACCTCGAGCAGCGCCGACTGCACCTTGGCCGGCGCGCGGTTGATCTCGTCGGCGAGGAGGAAGTTGCAGAAGACCGGGCCGAGCTCGGTGTCGAACGTGCCGTGGTCGGGCCGGTAGATCCGCGTCCCGACGAGGTCGGACGGGACGAGGTCGGGCGTGAACTGCACCCGGGCGAAGGTGCCGCCGAGCACGCCGGCTGTGGTCTTGATCGTCAGCGTCTTCGCCAGCCCCGGGACGCCCTCGATCAGCAGATGGCCCTGCGCGAGCAGGCAGACGAGCACCCGCTCCAGCATCGCGTCCTGTCCTGCGATCACCCTCCGGATCTCGAAGAGCGCCTGCTCGAGCCGCTCGCTGATCTCACCCGGCGAGAGCGCCGGCCCGTTCGCCTGCTCCGACACGAAGACCTCCCCGTTTCGCTGAGCCTGGGATTGTCTCAGCGTAGGCTAAGTTCGGGATGTGAGGCGGGGCGGATTCGCCCGAGTGAAGCATTGGTTAAGAGTGCCGTTCGGGGGAGTCGCGGCCCCCGCCGCCGTGCTATCACGTGAGGCGTGCGGCTCCGCTCGTCCACGGCTGCCCTCGCGGGCGGGCTCGCGCTCGCCGCGGTGCTGGCGCCTGCCGCCTCGCCCGCCCGGCTGGCCTCCACGTTGCCGATCGCGTACTCGGACTACGGCGGCGACCTCTTCCTCGGCACCGCGGACGGGGCGCCCCCGACCACGATCTTCCAGAACGACGGGAGCACGAGCCTCCAGGCGCTCGCGATCACGCCCGACGGGTCGAAGGTGCTCGCGCTCTCGACCGGCGACACCGTCCAGCTCGTGCTCGTACCGGCGACCGGGGGCTCGGTCGCGCCGATCTCCGGGACGACGGACGCGCAGGACGGCTCGGTCTCGCCGGACGGCAAGAGCGCGATCTTCTCGATCGGCCCCGACGCGCCGGACACGACGCTCGCCGCGGGGATCTACTCGGTGCCGCTCGGGGGCGGGACGCCGAAGCTGCTCGTCCAGACCCCCGACGGCGCGACGGACACGCTGCCGCAGCTCTCGCCGGACGGAACGCAGATCGCGTTCGCGCGCGACGAGACCGACAGCAGCGGCACGGAGCAGATCTCGCTCGAGCTGCAACCCGTCGCCGGCGGCTCGCCGCAGCAGCTCGCCTCCGACGTGGCGTCGACGGTTTCGAACGGCGGCCGCTTCTCGTTCTCACCGGACGGCAGGACGATCGTCTTCTCCGGCGCGTTCGACGATCCCGGCCTCTACACCGTCTCCGTCGGCGGCGGCTCCGTCTCCCAGCTCAGCTCCGAGTACGACTACTGGCCGGTGTTCACCTCGGACGGGGGGAGCATCGTCTTCTCGCGTGACGCGTCGAGCCCCGGCGCGGACGACAACCAGGACACGCCGGTCGCACCGCCGTCCGATCCGTCCGCGAGCGACATCGACGAGCTCTGGACGGCGGCGGCGGACGGCTCGAACCCGACGGTCGTCGCCGAGGGCGACTTCGAGGCGCTCGCGGTCGCGCCGTACGTTTTGAAGGGCGGCGGCGGCGGCTCCGGCGGCGGCGGCTCGGGCGGCGGGAGCGGCGGCGGCTCGGGCGGCGGCGGCTCGGGCGGCGGGAGCGGCGGCGGCTCGGGCGGCGGCGGCTCGGGCGGCGGGAGCGGCGGCGGCGGAGGCACGACGAAGGGCGGCGGCGCCACGTCGGTCGTCGTCGTCGTGCACGTCCCGCACTACGTCGTCACATGGAAGGGCAAGGCGTCGTCGTGGAAGGTGACGCTTCACGTCGGCCGGAAGACGCTGACGGCGAAGGTCGCCGGCACGAAGCACGCGCACACGTTCACGCTGAAGGGCGGCAAGGGCGCCGTGAGCGCGACCGTGAAAGCCGGCTAAGCCGGCCGGACCTGCTCGGGCGAGAGGACGCTGGCCCATACGAGCGGCCCCGCTCTCGGAGCGGGCGAATCGTTGCGTTTCGGCACGGCTAGTCTTGGCGCGTCGAGGCCAGTAAGCCTTGCCTGTTCACGGCCGGTAATGGGACTTACACCCGCACTGCGCGTGATGCTCGCCCTGGCGGCAGCCGTCGTCCTCGGCACATGCGCTCGTCCGGTTGCGGTGGCCGACGTCTCTGGGAGGGCGTGCACGGCCACGTCAACGGAGGCGCTCGTGCGGACGTTCGCCGCCGATTACAACCACGGACGCGTGACAGCCGCGACCCAACTGTGGGCACAACAGCGTCGATTTCAGTGGTTCTCCACTCGCGCCCCCGGAGCACGCCTCGGAGCTAGCGCATACGACCGCTCAACGCTCGCCGCCTACTTGGGCGACGGGTACTCGCTCACGAGCGCATCCGCATCACCGAGCTGGGAGCCGGCTACGACCCAACGCGCGGCATCGTCAACTTCGCCGGGAAGCTCATGCGCAGCGCCTCAGACCTGGCTCCGGCACGGCTCCTCGACTTCAAGGGCGCCGCCGTCTGCCTTGCGGACGGCCCTGTGCTGATCGCTTGGAGTATGTGAACGGACGGTCGGGTGACATTCCCGGACGCTGGCCCAGGCGACGATGGAGTCGTCCGGTGCCTGAGACACCCAGGTCGAATTTCTGGTCGTCGTGGCGAGGGTTCGCACTTCTCGCGGTGGTGATGCTCGCGGTCGGGCTGTCGGGGTTTGCTCGCGGCTCGAAGTTGATAGGCGTTCTCGGCGTGGTGCTCGCGGCCGGTGCGCTGTTTCGGGCTTGGCAGCGGCGACCGCGCTGAGGCTGGCTAACCGCGCGGATGCCCGGCCCTCGTTCAGGTGGTACTCCCGGACGCCGGCCCCAGTCAATCGCCGCTACGCAGGACCGACCCGCCGGACCACCGACCCGGTTCGCAGACTCTCGTAGAATCGCCGGCACGGACGATCCGCCGGAGCTGCTGCACAACGGACACTGGCGGGTGGCCGTCTGGGCCCTTCGCGTGGGGTACCTCGGGCTGGCCGTCGCCCTCGCGGGCCTCATTGTGTTGGCGTCCGGATCCACGTCGTGGGTCCTGGCCGGCGGGGTGATCATCTGGCTCGCCACGGTTCCTGTGACGTTGACCGGCTTCCTCTGGGCCCGGCACGAGCTATCCGAGCCCCGACCCACGCTCTGGTCGATGCGGGTCGTGCTCATCCACGACTCCGTCCACGCGCGGTCGTCGGGCCGGCGGTCATAGACGGCTCTCCCGTCGACGTCTGGACGGCTCGCACGCTGACACCGGCTTCTTGCTTGTACTCGGGGAGACGAACGGGCCGATCGTCGCAGCAATACCCGGCGTCTCGCGAAAACGCATTCATGTGACATTCCCGGGCGCCGGCCCAGGCGATCTTGCACGCGCCCGATCAGTTCCCCACGGCCGGGTCCGGCATGAACTCTCGGACTTCTTGCGCGCAGCGGCAGGCGACGGCGGTCTTGACAGCCCACTCCAGCGCCTCCTCGCGTGAGCGCACGTCGGCGATCCAGAACCCGCCGATGGCGTCCGGGTACGGGCCCTCACCGACCGTCCCGTCGCTGGCCACGACGCTCGCTCTCTCAGTTTCCAGTCCGCCGCCGAAGACCCACACGCCGGCGTTCATCGCTTCCTCGGCCACCTCGTGCGCGGCTCTGCCCACGGCGGGCATGTCCTCATCGGGGATGTGGTCCATCGCGTGGGCATCGAACGAGATCAGGTATCGCGTCATCTGATGGCTCCTTGTCCCGGCGGCCTACTCCGCCCGCGTCCCGGTAGAGACTGACAGAGCACACGAGACTCATCGCCGCGGGTCGGATCAGGCTCATTGCCTCAGGTGACATTCCCGGACGCCGGCCCAGGCGTGCGTGGAATCCGCAGCCGATCGCGCGCTTCACCGACGCGTGCGCGGGTACCGCGCGTCGATCGTTGGGGTGTCGTGATCACCGTCGCCAGTCGCTCTGCACCGCGCCGGAACCCCGACGTGCACGTCAGGGAAGGTCCGGTGGGCTGATGTTCGTGCTCGCGGGGATCTTCCCCCTGGAATGGCTGCACCCCGGCGGCTCCGGATACTGGTTCTACTCCGGTGTCTTCGACGCCGGGATCCTCCTGGGCGTCTTCTCCGCCGTCGGCGTCTTCTGGCGAGCGCACAACTGCCACGTCCGAGGGTGCTGGCGTCTGGACTGGCACCCTCATCCGGACCATGGGCATCCGGTCTGCTTCGTCCATCACCCCGACGGGGGCGCCGAGTTCCTCGATGCGCTGCACCATCGAGTGAAGGTCTCTTCGACAGCGCCGTCCGCGCCGCGGTCGTCCGCCAACGGCTCGGCTAGGCCTGCGGGATCCGCGCCTCGAGCGCGGCCGTGACCGCCTCGCGCACGGGCTCGAGCTCGATCCGGTCGAGCACGTCGGAATAGGCGTAGAACCGTTCGTTATCGCCTAATGGCAAGCGGAGCCGTGACGCTACGCTCCACCCGTGCTCCGCCTTCTCGCCGCCGCCTCCGCGGCGCTCCTCCTCGCCGGGGCGGCGAGCGGCGTGCCGCGGAAGGCGTTCTCGTTCCACCTCGTCGCAAGCGGCTTCGCGAACGCGGACTACGTGACGAGCGCGCCGGGCGACGCGTCGACGCTCTACGTCGTCGAGCAGCAGGGCGTGATCGAGAAGGTGCGCGGCGGCGAGGACGCCGGCCCGTTCCTCGACATCACGAGCCGCGTCTCCTTCGACGGCGAGCGCGGCCTGCTCGGGCTCGCGTTCTCACCCGGCTTCGCGTCGAACGGGCTGTTCTACGTCGACTACACGAGTGCGGACGGCGTGGTGCACGTGGTCGAGATGCACGCGCCCGGAGGCGTCGGCGACCCCTCGACCGCGCGCGAGCTCCTGGCCGTCCAGCATCCGTGGCCGAACCACAACGGCGGCCAGCTCGTCTTCGACCGCTCGGGGAAGCTGCTGGTCGGCATCGGCGACGGCGGCACGCCGCCGGGCCAGGATACGGCGCTCGGCGACCCGATGAACCACGCCCAGGACCTCTCGAGCCCGCTCGGGAAGATCCTCCGCCTCGACCCGTCGAAGCCCGGCGTGTGGCAGGTCGCGCAGCTCGGCCTTCGCAACCCATGGCGGTTCTCGTTCGACCGCAAGACGGGCGACCTCTGGATCGGCGACGTCGGCGCCGCGACCTGGGAGGAGGTCGACTACCGGCCGGCGGTGCAGGCCGGAAGGGTCGCGGACTTCGGCTGGAGCCGCTGGGAGGGCAACGAGTCGTACAACCCGAAGGTCAAGACGCGCAAGCCGCTCGTCATGCCGCTGTACCAGTACCGCCACACCGACGCGGGCCAGTGCGCGATCGTGGGCGGCTACGTCTACCGCGGCTCGGCGGTCCCGTCGGCGCGCGGCAGGTACTTCTACGGCGACTACTGCACGGGCCGCATCGGCGTCCTGACGCTGACGAAGGGGAAGGCGAGCGTCGTCTATCTCCCGGACCTGATTGCGCCGCTGACCTCCTTCGGGGAGGACGCACACGGCGAGCTGTACGCGGTCACGTCGACGGGCGACCTGTACCAGCTGCGCTAGGGCCGGCTCGAGCGGCCGATGTCCCCGCCGGCTAGGCCTGCGGGATCCGCGCCTCGAGCGCGGCCGTGACGGCCTCGCGCACGGGCTCGAGCTCGATCCGGTCGAGCACGTCCTGGAAGAAGCCGCGCACGACGAGCCGTTCGGCCTCGGCGCGCGGGAGGCCGCGCGACATCAGGTAGAAGAGCTGCTCGCGGTCGACGCGGCTGACGGTCGCGCCGTGCGTACAGCGCACGTCGTTGGCCAGGATCTCGAGCCCCGGGATCGGCACCGCGTGCGCGACCGGCGAGAGCATCAGGTTGCGGCACTCCTGGTACGCGTTCGTCTTCTGCGCGTCCGGCTCGACGCGGATCATCCCGCGCCAGACCGCCGTCGCCGTGTCGCGGAGCGCGCCCTTGAAGGCGAAGTCCGACGTGCAGTGCGGCGCGATGTGCTCCTGGAACGTGTCGTAGTCGAGGTGCTGCTCGCCGTCGGCGACGTACGCGCCGGTGACGCGCGAGGTCGCGCCGGGGCCGTTCAGGTCGTTCTGGATCCGCGTCTTGCCCTTCTTCGAGCCGAAGCCGCCGGCGACCCAGTCGAGCTCGGCGTCGCGATCGACGCGCGCATGGTGCGACGCGAAGTGCCACGTCTCGGTCGAGAGGTTCTGGAGCGAGACGTACTCGAGCTTCGCGCCCTGCTCCACGAACAGCTCGGCGACGGCGTTCGAGTACGCGGCGGTGTCCGCGGCCGGCGACGCGTACTCCTCGATCAGCGAGGCGCGCGCGCCCTCCTCCGCGACGACGACGAGCCGCCAGAACGTCTGGCCGGTGACGGCGACGCGCACGTAGAGCGGCTGCTCGAGCACGACGCCCTTCGGCACGACGACGAGCAGCCCGTGCTTCCACATCGCCGCGTTGTGCGCGGCGAACTTCTCGTTCCAGCCGACGAGCGAGTAGAGCCGGTCGAAGTCCTCCGGCAGCGGCGCGAACGTCACGCCCTCGGGCGAGCGCTCGATCTCGATCCCGTCCGCGGTGACCGTCGCGTAGCCGGCGACGTCGAGGTCGAGCATCGTCTCGATCTCGGCCGACGCCGCGCCGGCGAACGCCTCGGGGTCGAACCCCGTCAGATCGGTGAAGCGCCAGTGCTCTTCGGTCGTGTCCGGGATCGGCAGGCTCGCGTAGGCCTCGAGCGCCTCTGCTCTAGCCAACCGACCCCTCCATCTGGAGCTGGATCAGCCGGTTCATCTCGACCGCGTACTCGAGCGGCAGCTCCTTCGTGATCGGCTCGACGAAGCCGGAGACGATCATCGCGCTCGCCTCGGCCTCCGAGAGCCCGCGCGACATCAGGTAGAAGAGCTGCTCCTCGCCGATCTTCGACACCGTCGCCTCGTGGCCGATGTCGACGTCGTCCGCGTCGATTCGCATGTACGGGTACGTGTCCGAGCGCGACTCCTCGTCGAGGATCAGCGCGTCGCACACGACCTTCGACTTCGAGCCGACCGCGGCCTTGTCGACCTGGAGCAGCCCGCGGTAGCCGGCGCGTCCGCCGTTCTTCGAGATCGACTTCGACGTGATCACCGACGACGTGTTCGGCGCGACGTGGACGCACTTGCCGCCCGCGTCCTGATGCTGGCCCTTGCCGGCGAACGCGATCGACAGCACCTCGCCGTGCGCGCGCTCGCCCATCAGCCAGATCGCCGGGTACTTCATCGTCAGCTTCGAGCCGAGGTTCCCGTCGACCCACTCCATCGTCG
>Ga0335080_10000061_pt1 | contig 96584 bp, 87 predicted proteins | sample Lox_Sample_34_FD_206720 | JGI IMG/M metagenome (GOLD analysis project Ga0335080, IMG submission 206720) | Soil microbial communities from Loxahatchee National Wildlife Refuge, Florida, United States - Lox_Sample_3.4 | ecosystem: Environmental > Terrestrial > Soil > Wetlands | place: USA... | reverse complement strand
TGAGTTCCTGGGAAAAGGCAGACGCACAAAGTGCGAGAGCGAACGCGAACCTGACAAGCATGACTTTACTCCCGTAATGAAGAGGCTGCGGTTAACAGCGTGTTGCGCAATACAATCGGCGACTGGGACAACGTGTCAACATTGCCGGCGACTTTTCCTTACGCCAGCTTGGTTTTCGCCAATGGCAACTCGCGCACCCGTTTTCCTGTCGCTGCGCACACCGCGTTATACAAAGCTGGAGCCACCGGAGGAACTCCGGGTTCACCAACTCCAGCCGGCGGCGCGTCGCTCTCGACGATGTGCACGTCAATTTTTCGAGGAGCGCGATTCATGCGGGTAATCTGGTAGCTGTCAAAGTTGCCCTGGTCGATGACTCCGTGTGTGGCCGTGATCTCGCTGAAGAGCGCGAGGCTTGTCCCAAAAACCGCGGCACCCTCGAACTGATTGCGAATGTTGTCGGGGCTGACAATGGTGCCGGCATCAACAGCGGTCCAGACATTGGGTATGTGCACCCGTCCTTTGCCATCGACTTCGACCTCGACAACCGTCGCAACATAAGTAAGGAAGCTGCGATGTGCGGCGATTCCCATGCCGTGGCTCTTGCCCAGGGAGCGTTTCCCCCATTGCGCTCTCTCGGCCACAACCTCGATCACACGGCGAAGGCGCCCGGTCTCGAGCGGATAATTCCTGGCGTCCTCAGCATCGTCGCCTTTCAAATTGAGCTCGACCGTGCGCGCGTTTCCAAGCAGATCGAGAAGGTATCCCACGGAATCCCGGTTGGCTGATTTTGCCAGTTCATCCGCAAACGAGTGAATCGCGAAGGCGTGATAGATATTCGCCACGCTGCGCAGCCACCCGATGCGCACGTGATAATCCGCCGGGCCGTTTTCGGCGCGGTGATTCGGAATATCGAACGGCAGGTTGTTCCAGCCCAGGCCCATTTCGTCATCGGCGTACCTGGCGGAGGCATCGAATGTCGAACCGATCGGCGGATACGTCGTCCGCTGCAGCCATGCGGTCGGCTTGCCATTGTCCCCGACGGCGGCCTTCATGTACATCGCTGCGACGGAATGGAAGAAATCGAACTTGATATCGTCCTCCCGCGTCCATACCACTTTGACCGGCTTGCCTACTTGCTTCGAAAGAATGGCCGCTTCGGCGACCTGGTCGGGCTTCGACTTGCGTCCAAAACCGCCGCCCAGCAGGGTCACGTGGCAGGTGACATCTTCTTTCTTGATGCCGAGCACGGCGGCCACCGTCTCCTGCACGGCCTGCGGATTTTGGGTCGGAACCCACGCCAGCACTTTGCCATCTCTATATTCGGCCACGGCAACATTCGGCTCCATGGCAGCATGCGCCAGGTGCGGCGTGTAGTATTCGGCCTCAATGATCTTGCCCGCCTTGGCGAACGCCGCGTCCACGTCTCCTACGTTGCGAACGACCTTGCCGGGTTGTCGCGATGTTGCTTCGAGGGTCTTGCGAAATTCCGCGGAGTTATACACCGAATTCGGGCTGCTTCCCCATTCGATCTTCAGTTCTTTACGGCCTTTGAATGCAGCCCAGGTATTGTCGGCGATCACAGCGACGCCTCCGAGGGGCTTGAAAAGATGTGGAGGCTCGACTGTGTCAATGGTTAGCGTTTTGCGCACGCCCTCAACCTTGAGTGCGGCCTTATCGTCCAAGGATTTGATTTTCTGCCCCAGCACCGGCGGATGCTCAATCGATGCATACAGCATTCCCGGCATCGCCGCGTCCATCCCGAAAACAGCTTTGCCGGTCACAATGTCGGGCAGATCGAACAGCGCGTTGCTCTCTTTCCCGATATACCGCCACTCCACCCGCGTCTTAAACCGCACGTCGTCTTTCTTCGGGACCGGAAGCTTTGCCGCCGCCGCCGCCAGTTCTCCATAGCCCAGTTTGCGTCCGCTCGCCTTGTGAACCACGAAATGTGGTACGGTCGAGCAGTCTTTCGCGGCGACTCCCCATTGCGCCGCCGCCGCGCCGATCAACATTGCGCGGCCCGTGGCGCCGACCTGCCGCATAAGCTCGAAACAACTCCGTACCGAGTGCGATCCGTCGGTGTCCTGCTCACCATACTTGGGGTCGCCAATCGCCTGATCGATTTTGACCTTCGACCAGTCGGCATCCAGTTCATCGGCAACTACCAACGGCAGAGCCGTGCGGCTTCCACAGCCCATCTCCGACCGATGCGCAACAATGATGACCGTCCCATCGGATCCGATGGCCATCCATACGCTGGGGTCGAATGGCGAGGTTTTTTCGTCTTCCTCGGCCCACAGCGGCGTCGCGACAAAACGCGCGCTCAGAATGAAAACACCGGAAGCGAGCGCTCCCTGCACGAATCTGCGGCGGCTGACATTTTCAATGTTTTTCATGCCCGCTCCTTCAGCTCTTTAGCCGCTTCATGAATCGCCGTGCGAATCCGGCTATAGGTCCCGCAGCGGCACAGGTTGCCCGACATGGCGACGTCAATGTCCTGGTCGCTCGGGTTCTTGTTGTCCTTGAGCAGAGCGATCGCCTGCATGATCTGGCCCGTCTGGCAATAGCCGCATTGCGGGACTCGAATTTCCATCCATGCCTTCTGCACGGGGTGAATGGCCGGAACGCCTTCAATAGTCGTGATTTCTGTACCACTCACTTCCTTCATTGGCGTTATGCAGGAGCGGATTGCCTCGCCATTCTGGTGCACTGTGCACGCGCCGCAAAGCGCCATCCCGCAGCCAAACTTCGTCCCTGTCAGCCCGGCCACGTCGCGCAGATACCACAGCAACGGCATCTCTGGATCGCCGTCAAACGTTCTCTCTTTTCCATTCAGTTTCAGGCGAATCATGCTGCCTCCAGCCTCCATGATTGCGGCGCATCAGGAATGAGCGCCCGTTTGACTTCATATCCTATTCGCACACCGCAAAATGTGGAAGCCCTGGAATGTCTGACACCACGGAGTCGCGCACACTCACAGGCTGCCTTCTAATCGTTTCTCTGTGCGCTCGGTGTCGGTGGTAAAAAGTTTTTCGCCTGCGCGGCATATAATCGTTTGTCATTCCCGGAGGAATCTTGCCCTACGACGATCTGCGCGACTGGATCACGGCGCTCGAGCAGGCCGGAGAATTGAAACGCATCCGCACCGAAGCCGACCCCATCCTTGAAATCACCGAGATTACGGATCGCGTATCGAAGAATCGCGATCAGCAGGGACGTGTCGGCGGGAAGGCTTTGCTCTTCGAAAACCTCAAAGGCTATCCCGGCCAGAAGCTGCTCATCAATCAGTTCGGGTCCGCCCGACGCATGCGGATGGCGCTCGGTGTTGACTCCCTCGACGAAGTCGCCGAACGCTTCCGCGCCTTCATGGATGTGAAATCGCCCCAGGGTTTTCTCGACAAAGTCAAAATGCTGCCCATGCTCGCCGAGATGGGCAAGTTCTTCCCCAAGACCGTTTCCACCGGGCCGAGCAAGGAAGTCATCAAGCGCGACAAGTTCTCGCTCCTCGAGTTTCCCATCCTCAAGTGCTGGCCGAAAGATGGCGGCCGCTTCATCACCCTGCCGTGCGTCATCACCCGCGATCCGCGAACCGGCAAGCGCAACGTCGGCATGTACCGCATGCAGGTCTACGACGAACGGTCCGCCGGCGTGCACTGGCAGCGGCAGAAGGTGGCCGCCGAGCACTACCGCGACGCGATCCGAAAGGCGGCGATTTCCTCCGGCCGTGAGGGGACGGGCGCCTCGCCCGTCCAGGCCGAGCGAAGCTCGGCGGTGGATGTCATGGCGAGATCTTCAGGTGGCGCCCGTCTCGCCGAAGGCGATCGCCCAAGCGGCCGCATGGACGTCGCCGTCGCCATCGGCACCGAGCCCGCGCTCACTTTCTCCGCCATCGTTCCAGCGCCTCCCGATGTCGAGGAGTTCATCATCGCCGGCTTCCTCCGCCAGAAGCCAGTCGAACTTGTCAAGTGCGAAACCGTCGACCTCGAAGTTCCCGCCGACGCCGAAATCGTCCTCGAAGGCTATGTCAATCTAGACGAGCTCCGCACCGAAGGCCCGTTCGGCGATCACACTGGCTTCTACTCGCTCGAAGACGAGTATCCCGTTTTCCATGTGACATGCATTACGCATCGCAAAGACCCCATCTACGCGGCCACCATCGTCGGCAAGCCTCCGCAGGAAGATGCCTGGATGGGCAAAGCCGTCGAGCGCATTTTCCTCCCGCTCATGCGTCTTACCATCCCCGAGTTAGTCGACATCAACTTGCCCATCGAAGGCGTTTTTCATAACCTGATGATCGTCTCCATCCGCAAGTCGTATCCCGGACAGGCGCGCAAGGTGATGAATGCCATCTGGTCGCTCGGCCAGGCCATGTTCACAAAGTGCATCGTGGTTGTGGATGAAGATGTGAACGTGCACGATCTTGCCGACGTCACGTTAAAGGTCTTCAACAATATCGACCCCGAACGGGACATCCAGTTCACGCTCGGGCCGGTTGATTCGCTCGACCACGCTTCTCGCCTGCCCGATTACGGCTCGAAGATGGGCATCGACGCCACGAGGAAGTGGTCAAGCGAAGGCTTCACCCGCCCCTGGCCCAATGAGATAGAAATGGACGTCAGGACCCGCGCGCTGGTGGATAGTAAGTGGAAATCGCTGGCGAGGGAGTTGGGGATAGAGTAGCTCGTGTAGCTCAGCGGCTTAAACCGCTCTATTTTGGCGCCTTCATCGCAGCGCTAAAGCGCTGCGCCACCCCACGGCGGAGTCCGGAAAGTTCCCGGCGGTGTCTCCTGGGGGGCGGCGAAAGGTACCCTCATCCCCCGACTTGAGCGCCGGGCGATCTTGTGATCTCATACAACAGACAAGAAAAATGTGTCCGGGCGTGGGGTCCGGATGCGCCGAACTTCTCGCGGGCCGAGCGATCCCGTGTCAGATCTCAACCGTCAGCCATTCCAACGTAGAAGGAGAAATACCATGAACAAAGTTCCGCATATTCCCGAGGGATACCATACCGTTACGCCGTATCTCATAATCAAGGGCGCTGCCCAGGCCATCGACTACTACAAGAAAGTTTTCGGCGCGACCGTAACCGTGCGTATGGACCGGCCGGACGGGCAGGTCGCCCATGCTGAGCTGAAAATCGGCGACTCGATCATCATGCTGGCCGACGAGAATCCGCAGATGGCCATGCCGGGCCACGGCAGCGCCGAAAAGATTGGCGGCAGCCCCGTCAGCCTCTACGTTTATCTGCCGGATGTTGACCGGGTGGTGGAAAAGGCGGCGGCAGAGGGCGGGAAGGTTCTTCGGCCCGTTCAGGACCAGTTCTATGGGGACCGCTCGGGATTCCTGCGCGATCCATTCGGACATTTCTGGGGGATCGCCACCCATGTCGAAGATGTGTCTCCCGAGGAGATGAAAGAACGAATGAAGAAGATGGCGCCCGCCGCGTAACCGGCTTTGCCCGTGTAAAGGCTTGTCATTCCGAGGGGCGCGAACGAGGAGGAGTCTGCTTGTGTGGTCGGGCTTCGGCTAACTCCAGATTCCTCGCTGCTCCCGGAATGACAATTTAGATGAAGTGGAATAACAAGGATGCAAGAAAATCAAGATAAGTGTCGCTGACGAAAGGACTCTAACTATGCTATCTGCCGGTAATCCATTCCCGAACTTTTCACTGCAGAATCAGGACGGGAAGCAGACCAAACTCGACGACTTCGCAGGGCATTGGCTGGTGGTGTACTTCTATCCCAAGGACGACACTCCGGGATGCACGACCCAGGGTCGATCATTCACCGCCAGCAAAGACGATTTTGACGCGGCTGGAATCAAGGTCGCCGGCGTGAGTGCCGACGACGTGACTTCGCACAAGAATTTTCATCACAAGTTCGCGTTCAAGATCGACCTGCTTTCCGACCCCGATTCTTCACTGATGAAGACGCTCGGCCTGGGCCAGTCGGAGTGGAAGGGGATGAAGTTCTGGGACCGCACAACATTCGTGGTCGATCCCCGGGGAATAATCCGAAAGGTTTACGAGAAAGTGAATCCGGACGGGCACGAAAAAGTGCTGCTCGACGATATCCGAGTACTGCAGATGAAGGCGGCATGATGAGTTGGAAGAAGCCCGCGCGGAGTGGTTAGTCGGAGAAGGTTGCCGGCAAACCCCCGGAACTCCAGGGCCGGAAGAGCGTACTGGCCAGGCCTTCCGCCATAACGGTGGGCAGAATCCGGTAGAGCCGCGCCTTCAGGTCGCAGTAGCCCTGGATCCCGGCGAACAGATCGCTCATCAATACGCGGAAGCTGTCGCTTTGCGTGGTCAAAGCGATCATGCGTTCCGGCACGCTTTCGCCGAAAACCTGCCCGCGATAGAAGCGATCCGAAACGTGGGCGGCCAGCTGTAGTTCGGGCAAAATCTCTTCTGCGAGCCTTACTCTGTAATCCAACGGACGCGAGGCCAGTAGCGCCTGCGCGCATAATTCGGCCGAGCGGAGCGCATAGTAGATGCCTTCTCCGGTAATGGGATCGACGAGCCCTGCGCTGTCGCCAACCATTGCCCAGCCATGGCCCGCCACCTCGAGCGTGGCGAGCGTTTGCGCGCGCAGGCAGGGAAGGATGTGGGAATAGAAGGTGGCGCCCGCCAGGGAGAAGCCGTTCCTGTCGAGCCATCGCTCAAGCATGTGCCGTAGAGAGGGCGCAGAAATCTCCCGCAACTTGCCCACGATGCCCACGGATGCATGGTCACAACGAGGAAACATCCAGATATAGCCGCTGTTGGTTTCCAAGAACTGGATTTGCATGAGGGAAGAACGGAGCGGAATGAAGTAGCCGGCCGTCGCCATGAAGTCGTCGGGAGAAAATGGCGCGGCAAACTGCCCCCGGAAGGGATTGCGAGCACCGGCAGCAATGAGCAGATAGGATGCGCGACACTCGCCGAATGGAGTTGTCAGTCGCCAGTCTCGCGCGCTGCCTTCAATCCTGGTGACGCGTTGCCGGCAGACTTCGGCGCCCGCGGTGCGCGCGCGGTCGAGCAGTAAGGCGTTCAGCACAGAGCGTGAAAAGATGGCAACAGGTTGCTGGAGCCGGAAGCGGACGCGCCGTCCTGACGGGCTGATGAGTTCGCAGTGTTCAACGGAGTTGCTTTGTGCAGTGGTTTGGGCGAGGAATGGATATTGGCGCAGAGCCTTATGGGTCAATCCGCCGCCGCAGGGTTTCTCCCACGCCAACTTTTCGTCGAAGATTCGGACGTTCCGTCCGCCGGCAGCGAGCAAGGCCCCCGCTAGAGCGCCAGCCGGACCACCTCCAATGATTGCGATAGGGTGCCGCGCCTGCATGTCTTACATGGATTTTGCCACAGGAATAATGAAGATGGCACTCACAACCCAGCGTCCTGCCGGGTTGTGAGGCGAGCTCACCAGGATAGAGAAATGCCGTGGAATGCCAGGAGTGCAGGCCGGCGTCTATTGTGGCGTCGTCGCCATGTTCAAGCCCTGATAGATAAACAGGCCGGCGATGATGAGAATCATGGCTCCGGACAATGCCCCCAGAACCTTGACGATGGGAGTAATTTTCCGCATCTTGTTGAGGACTTCCGCATGGTCCTTCTGCATTTGCGATTCGGTTTCGTTCAGCACGATCGAATCGTCTTCATGCATGGAGAGGGTGCTCTTATAGATCAATAGGATGATCAGAATCCCGGTGAGGATACCCCATGCAACCAGCAGCCCGAACATAGGAGACATATGCCACCTCGGAGCTGAAATCGGGCCAACTCCCGATGTTGCCAATGACTGCCACGACGGCAGTTTTGCCGCCCTGCGGTTCGGGTACCAGGCCCCTACTGCGCAAGATTATAGACCCGTTGGCAAGAGGGTGCGACTTTCTATTTGACGGCGGCATCAAAATTACCATGTCGAGCACTGTTGTAGCCCAGGGAACGGGCCGGCCAGTGGCGGCCAGGCACTTGTGGGCTCTGCTATAATGACCATTTAAAGGAGATTTCGAGATGGCAACGACCACCACACCGGATGTTCAACACAAAACCGCCGGCCCGCTTCTGACCCCCAATGCGGTCGCCAAGGTCAAGGAAATCATGGCTGCTCAGAATCCGGTTCCCTCGGGTCTGCGCCTTTCTGTGGTTGGCGGCGGCTGCTCCGGCTTTCAGTATTCCATGGCCTTTGAGAACGGAGCCGGAATGATGGACAAGGTTTTCGATTTCGACGGCCTTAAGGTTTACGTCGATGCCACCTCGCTCATGTATCTGGGCGGAGCCAACGTTGACTATGTCGAAACCGTAGAAGGCGCCGGATTCAAGTTCGAGAATCCGAATGTGAAAAGCACTTGCGGCTGCGGATCGTCGTTTAACGTCTAGGTTTTAGGAGTTCCGGGAGCCCCGCGCTCGACGCGGGGCTTTTTTCATTGCGGATCAGTTGTTCGGGGTGTTTCCCGTGGGATTCTGCGGCTGGTTTTGGGGAGACTGCCCGAAGCCGGACTGTCCGAATCCTGATTGCCCGAAGCCAGATTGACCGAAACCACCGGGCGATAGTCCCGTCCCCGGCCCGGTGGGCTGCCCGGTGCCTGATGCGCCAATCGGTTGCCCAAGGCCGCCGCTCGCAATGGTGAGCGGTTGCCAAGGGCCGATCAGCAGACCTCCGCGATCCATGGACGGGTCGTAAATAAAATACCAGTCGGTGTAGTGGTTTTTCTTGTTGAACTCGTGGATGGCCTTGTCCTTCTTGTCGGTGCTTGCGACCCCCAGGATGCCGCCTCCTCCGAACGTCTGCCCGGAGAGGCCGCCATTGCCTGCTCCCGAAGGGGATGTGGGCCCGCCCGTAGTAGGGCCGCTCGATGCCCCCGGTCCTCCTGGCGCTCCCGATCCTCCCGCATTCGTATTTCCCTGGCCGCTGGTATTGGAATCCGAGTCGTCCGCACCGCTCCCGCCACTATTCAGATTTTGCACGCCCGATTGGGGCTGTATTCCGCCCATCACGCCCTGCGCCGCTGCCAGTTGTTGCATTTGAGCAAGCTGATTCGATCCGCCTACTCCCCCCGGGGAGCCTTTTCCCGGCAGCCCTTGTCCAAGCACCGGCCCATTATTCAGGGCTACGTCCTGCATATGCAGGAGCTTGAAATCGCGCTCCTTTCCGGTTTGCGGGTCGCGGCTCATCGGATCCTTGTAGCGCCTGCGGAGAAAACGGATATGGTTGGAACTCTCGAGTTCCTCGATGCTGTTGGGGTACCGTCCGTTGCGCTTGTAGTAGTGCTGAATGGCGCGCATGTACATGGTGCCGCGATGCCGTAACTCGTCTTCGCGGTCGCGGCGAATCTGCTGCTTGAGGGCGGGGAGGACAGCCAGAAGCGCGACCGCCATCAAGGTAAACACCAGCATCAGAGTAACTAGCACGTAGCCGCGCTGGCTGCGATCTGGCGCCCTGCGATTTGTGGTTTGCATTCTCAAGCCAGAAGGTCACCCCGCCTCAAAATCCGAACTCCATTCGTCGAATTGCATTACCCCTGCGTCAGTGGAATGCTCTGCTTGTTGTTATTCAGCACGTCTTCCATTTCGACGGCGGTATTGGAGATGTGGAGGACGCGATAGCGCCGGTCCACGATGTCACCTTCACCGGCAATAAACACATCTTCGCCGTTCACCAGGAAAATTCTCCTCGTTTCGCCAGTTTTGTTGGCAAAACCGAAAAACTTCAAGGGGATGGGCGGAGGCGGCGGAACGGGCGGAGGCATGTGCAGCTCAGCTTGTTGATTGCGGTCCGTCACTCCCGTGCGCTTGGGTTTGGGAATGGTTGGAACGGATCCGGCAACAAAGATGTTGCGTCCGTTTCCGGCATAGTTGATTTCCTCGCTTTGAGCGAGCAGATTCAAATCGAGCGTGGGATCGAGCCGTGGTTCGACAATCGGGACCATCTTGCCAGACGCCGTGCGGCGCATGGCGGGCTTTGTCGTAGACGCCTGCGTGGATTGTGCCGGGGCCGTCGAAGGATCGCTGGAAGAGGGCCAGAACTGATAGGCCATGGACAAAATAGCGATACCGCCGAGGACGGCGAGCGCAATCAGTTGCTTCCGGTTTTCGGTTCCGAGTTTCAATCAAGCGCCCCGCAAATAGCTGTGCAAAACGATGGTAAGGTGCACAGGTCCCTTGCTTTCTCCAGCTAACTCGACACTGTCGACGGTGAAAAACATTTTGGAGCGTTCAACGGTGTTGATGAAGCGCACCAGTTGCAGATAATCTCCCGCAAAACTGCCTTCAATCTGCACCGGAATGATGCCCGCTGTTTCCGGGTCTTCCTCTTTGTATTTGGCGGACAAGATGTGAATTCCGTTCACGGCGGCCAGCTTACCAAGTTCGGTGGTCAACTCGGAATCGCGGGCGGCAAACCGCTCCTTATAGAAATCTCCGATCTGATTCTTGGCAAGCACAATTTTTTGGGGCATGTCGCGCATGGGTTCTACGTCGCGCGTCTTCCTGCGGTACTCGGCAAACATCTGGTTCAGTTGCGTCTGGCGGGATTCGGCCGAGCCCACCAGCGGAGAAAACAACACTCCGACGGCAACCATGTCGGCGACGAGCATGGCGACCACGGCAATCTTGAGCTTCCGTCGTGTGCTATGCAGATCTGCCATTACTTCCCGCTCCCTTGCAAATCCTGGGGAATGTAGGTGGCAAGCACGGCGGCGCCCACCCCTTCCGACGTCTCCGATTCCGCCATCAGTTGCGCATTGCGAAAACGGGCGGAGCCTTCCATGCGATGGACCAACTCGACCGCGGCAGACCGGTTATCGCCCAGCACCTTCATATTGAGCAGCATCTCGTTCTGCTCGTTGAATACCGGGCTCAGCGCGACCACGTGGAGATTGGGAGGCATCACCTGCTCCAGATCTTCGAAGACCAGCGTCCAGGAGAATGACTTGCGATGGATCAGGCCGTTCACAAATTGCGACTGGTCGCGTGTGCTGCGGTTGGCGGACATCTCCAGGAACGTCTGCGCCTGGGTTCGTTCATGATCGCGGCCGGAGATCATCTGCTGCAATTGCGCGATGTTGTGGCGGTCGCGCCCGGCCTCGACCCAACCGCGCACCGTCCACCCGAGCAGTCCCAGGGTGAACAAGGCTAGAAGCGCGACGGCCATTCCCCAGCGCGTCCAGAATTCACGGGCGTCTTCGTAGGGAAGAGTAGCGAGATTTAAGTTGAGGCGCATAAAGTCAATTGCCAGCCGCCAGTTCTTGGCTCAGGAATCCGAGTTTCTCTAACCATTTTCAGTTTCCAAAAACTTCGTTTCTTTCAGTCGCAACCCGCTACCAGCAACCGGTTCAAGAAATCAGAGCTCCCACCACGCCCGCCATGCGCCAGCGCGGCACCGTCCCGGTCGTGGACCCGATCTGCGATGCGGTGATCAGTTCTTCGACCAAGGCACCGGACTGGCTTTTGAGCGCGATTGCGGCTCCACTGGTATCGGGAAGCCCGGCCACGTAGATACGCTCGATATTGAGATTGTATGTGTCCTGAAAAAATACGACCGACGGATAAATTTCTTCGGCCAGCTGATCTCCGGTAATGGTGACGCCTCGGGTGTTTTCGAGCGTGCGAATGAGCAGCAGGTTCTCCTGGTCGAGGATTGCGATACCGATCGTGTGCGCGTCAACCTTGACGACCAGGGTTGGGAGTTCGGCATCGGCCGCGCCCAGGGCAGCCAACATCGAGGGCAGAACGACTCCCGGACTGTAGCCGGCATCCCGGAAAGCCGATTCATATTCCTCGAGCACGCTCTTCAAGACCACCGCCGCCACCACTTGCAAGGCCTTGCCGGCAGGCTGGGCGTGGTAAGAGATTCGGGCCTCTTCGGGATCGAAGGGGAGAGATTTCTTGAGCCGGAACCGGACGACAGCTTCGGCCTCCTCGCGTTTTTCCGGCAGCGTTTCGAAGTCGAGCAGCACGACGCGGACGGACGTGTCGGGCAGGATAGCGATCACATCACGGGAGCGTCCGCCAACGCCACCCAGGGCGCTTTCAATCGCCTGCCGAAGCGCACTGCCATTGCGCAGATTGGGCTCCATCAGATCGGGGACGACGGTGCCGGGAGCAAGTTCGCGTGCCGCCGACATCTCGACCATTCGCCCCTGATCGGCGGCGCGTCCCACCAACACGCGGTCGGCAGCGATTTCGCAGGCCAGGGAGGGTCGGCGTGCATTCTTATTGGAGCTCATTCCGCTCTTCTCAAACAGGGATTCACTTCGATCTTACCGCCGCGTGCGGCTCTTCCATAGTATTTCAGCCGGTGCCAGGGCTCAACCTCAGCGCATCGTCTCAATAAACGTGACCTTATTTATTTCCTTAAGCGTCGTCAGCCCGGCGCGGACTTTATCGAGCGCCGATTCGCGCAGGAAACGCATACCTTCTTCGCGCGCCGCACGGCGGATCTCCGATGTGGGCTTCTTATCCAGGATCATTTCCCGGATACGGTCGGTCAAATCGAGAAGCTCATGAATCGCGGTCCGGCCACGGAAGCCGGTTCCGGCGCACTCGATACAGCCCTGGCCCTCGTAGAGCGGGACCTGCGCCCACTGCTGCGGGTCCAGGCCGCTTGCTTCGAGCACGGCCCCCGGGTAGTGCACGGCGGTGCGGCACGAATCGCAAATGACGCGCACCAGGCGTTGCGCCAGAATACAGTTCAAGGCCGAAACAAAGTTGTACGGCTCCACGCCCATGTTCAGGAAGCGGCCGAGAACATCGACCACGTTATTCGCATGGACCGTGGTGAAGACGAGGTGGCCGGTGAGCGCCGACTGGATGGCGATCTGCGCGGTTTCCGTATCGCGAATCTCGCCCACCATGATCTTGTCAGGGTCATGACGCAAAATCGACCGGAGGCCGCGAGCGAAGGTGAGGCCCTTCTTCTCGTTCACGGGAATCTGCGTGATGCCGCGCAGCTGATATTCCACGGGGTCTTCGATGGTAATGATCTTGTCTTCGTCCGTCTTGATTTCGTTGACCGCCGCGTAGAGCGTGGTGGTTTTGCCGCTGCCGGTGGGGCCGGTCACCAGCACCATGCCGTAGGGTTCCTTGATGTAGCGACGGAAACGGCGCAAGTCGATCTCGTCAAAGCCGACGACGTCGAGCGTGAGCTTCTTGAACTTCTCACTCATCGACTCCTTGTCGAGCACGCGGAGCACGGCGTCTTCGCCGTGGATCGAGGGCATGATGGAAACACGGAAGTCGATGGCGCGGCCGCTGTATTTCACACGGAAACGGCCGTCCTGGGGCACGCGGCGCTCGGAAATGTCGAGCTCGCTCATGACCTTAATGCGGGAAATGATGGTCGAATGATGTTCCTTGCCGATGGGCGCCATGGCGTTCGTGAGCACGCCGTCGATGCGGAACTTGATGACCACGGAATCGTCCCGCGTTTCGATGTGGATGTCGCTGGCGCGGCGCTGCAGGGCGGTGAAAATCGTGGTATCGACCAGCCGGATGATCGGGCTCATATCGGCGCCCGCGGTCGCCGTCAGCTTGTCGATCGAAATGGTTTCATCGTTGCCCGCTTCATCCTCGCGGATTACATCGAGCGTAAAGCCCTCGCTGGCATCTTCCAGCACGCGCTTGGACTGTTCGGTTTTCTGCAGGATGTCGGAGATCTGCTTCTCGGTGGAAACTTTGGTGATGATGCGCTTGCCGAGCAGCAGGCTGATCTCGTCGATCATCATCAACTGGCTGGGATTATCGATGGCAATCACCAACCGTCCGTCCTCGGTTTCCTCGAGTGGGACGAACTTGTAGCGGAACATCAAATGAACCGGAATTTTTTCGAACAGGTCATGATGGAGCTGGAAATCACTGAGGTCGATGAACTCGCAGCGGTAGCGGCGGGCAATATCGCGGGCGCGCGCGAGCTCGTCGGGAACCGCCGCCGGTTCGGCCAAGTGCTTTCCGCCATTTCCCGGGTTTACAATAACCGCTTTCTTTTCTGCCATTCCAATTCCAATCTGCGACCTGTTTCTCGACGCGGCTGGCCGCGTCCGGGTTCACAAACTTAATGCACACCCGCTCCCAGGGTGAAGATCGGCATATAGAGAGAAATCAGGATGCCGCCCACCACCACCGCCATGACGATCAGGATCATCGGTTCAATCAGCGCCATCGCAGCGCCCAAAGCGGTTTGTACGTCTTCTTCGTAAAATTCCGCAACCGAACTCAGCATGGCGGGCAAAGCCCCGGTGGACTCGCCGACCTCGAGCATTTCTACCGCCAGATCCGGAAACAGTTTCTGGTCCTCCAGGCTATGCGCCAAGGCCTGGCCTTCGCGCACGCGGGCGGCCGCGGTCATGATCCCGTTCAGCATTTGCCGGCTGCTCATGGAAGCGCCAGCGGTTTCCATCGCGGGTACCAGGGGCAAGCCGCCTTGCAGAAGGGTCGCCAGGATGCGGGAAAAGTTGGCAACCTGATACTTGAGACGGATTTCGCCGATCAAAGGCAAAGCCAGCATGACCCGGTCGATGGTTTCGGCGCCGCGGTCGCTCTGCTTCCAGCGCCAGGCCAGGAACACGAATATCACGAGCGCCAGCACCACGGCCCAGGCATATTTCTGCGCGTGCAGCCCGATCGACAACATGATGACGGTGATCGCCGGTAACTGTGCGCCCATGTTATCGAACAGGTCCGCGAATTTCGGGACGACGTAGGTGATGAGGAAAGCCAGCATCACGGTGACCACCGAAATCAGCAGCGCGGGATAGACCAGCGATACGAGCAGCTTTTTGCGAAAGGTCTGTACCATGCGCTGGTAGGAGATGTAGCGGCTCAAAACCTCTTCCATATTGCCGCTCTTCTCACCTGCCATCAGGGTGGTTGTGTACATTTTCGGAAAGATTTGCTGGGCGGTGAAGGCGTCGGACAGCAGTTCGCCTCCCTTGACTCTATCCCTGACGTTTTCTAGGAGTTTCAGCAGCGCCTTATCGCGCTGGCGCTTGATAAGCAGGTCGAGCGAAGTCAGAATGGGCAACCCGGCCTTCATCAGGGTCAGAAACTGCTGGTTAAAGATAAGAAAAGTGGATGGGCGCAGCTTGCCGCGCTTGCCATACTTGGCCGTTCCGCCGGTCAGCAGGGTTCGCGGCTTGACCCAGTAGACAAGGTAGCCCTGCTGCGTAAACCGGTCGTGGACCTCGGCTTCAGAGAAGCCATGCTCCACCTGCTGGCGCATGTGTCCTTGCTCGTCCGCGACCTTGACTAGGAATTCTGGCATCGGCGATGGTCTGACTGTCGGGTCTTAGTTAAAGTGTAACACTCTGTTCCCAAAGCGCTTAAGCGCGGACGGGGCAGGCCGGTACACAAGTAACCAACCCATCCCGTTTCCCTAAGGATTGAATGCTCCTTCCACCGTTTCCACTCCGGCCGGAGGGCTAAACTCAAACTGACTGTCGGCCATATCCGAGTTTTCCTTCCAGCCCGAAAAGCGGAATTCGGTGGTTCCCGCGTCCGGTTCGACCATGATGATCCGGGCAATCCGGTTTGCGGGCGTGATCTCCAACAGGACTTCGCTGACCTGCCCGTTCATGGCTCGCGGCGCGCCCCGTAAGACGATGTTGCCCGCGCCGAGCGGAGTTTCATCGGGAGCTTTCGAGAGTCCCTGTAATTCCTTCTCCAACTTGGTCTTGCCGAGCAAGAACGCAATCGGGGACCGAACGTCCTCGAGCTTCCGCAAGTCCGTTTTGCGGAGCTGCTTTTCGGCGGGCAGATAAAACCACACACTCTGGCCGTCGCTGACAAACAGCTTCACTCTCGGAGAACGATATTCCCAACGCATCTTGCGGGGCTTTTTGAGCCAGAGCGTGCCCGATTCCTCGCGTTCGGTGCCGGAACCGCGGTAGATTTCGGTGAAGTCGGACTCAAGGCTGCGCAGGTGGTTGTAGTGATCATCGACGGCGCGGGCCAGGGTCTGAACATCCAACTGACGTTGATTGAGGTGCGATTTGTCGTCCTCGGCTGCCGGACAGACGGTCGCTGCCGTCACCGCGAGCACGGCCAAGCAGAACACGAACGCTTTCTCCAAATCGGGATCCCCTCATCCAATCTTACACTTCTTACACTTGGATTCTCGCAACACGCGAACGATTGGCGGACACCGATCTCAACATTCGTGTTCGGAAGGCTCTGGACTCCGGTAGACGGAAAACTGCGGCGTTGCAGCCGTCCTGGCCAGCAACCATGGTGCCGAGACAACAGATTCCAGGACTGGATTGTGATAGACGATCCAGATGGGGCGCGGCGACTGCTTCCATGAATGCTCAAGGTTGTGGATCATCTCGCGCAATCCTGGCTCCGGCAATGGATTGAACAGGTACACCACCAGGGGAGTCTCCGGAAAGATGAACTGCCGCGCGTCGATGCAAATGGATTCAATGGCGGCGGGGCCGGCAGCCGGCGTGTGGGCCCGGTAGGCGGCAATATTTTCCAGCGTGGCGCGATGCAAGTCAGGGAGAATTTCGACGCCAACGATTTTGGGGAACGGGTATTCGGATGCCATCAGCAGGGTGCGTCCTTTGCCGGAGCCGATGTCGATGAAAGTGTAGTGGCGGAAGTCGATGGGCAGGGCGGCCATCATCCCGGCGAAGGCTGCTGGATCCGTGGGCTGGTAGGGTGAGTTAAATATGCCGAGCAGTCGTTCGCGCCATGAAAGCGCTCCGCCGGTCGTGTTGACATGGTGCTCCCAGTCGTAATCCATGTCGCCGTAGCGCGAGCGGCGACGCTCCGGCGTGGAGTCGCGCAGGAATCCCCAGAGTTCTGCAAGTAGCAGACATCCGGCGGCCAGTGTGCCTTTGGAATTCTTCTGCTGGCGCCACCAGTATCGGAACGCGTTTCGAATTGTCTGGGAAGTAGCCTCCGGCACGCCTGCATGCTAACAAAAGCTGGAAGGAGCGGGGTGAGCAAAGACGAAGTGGGCGGCGACACGCCCACGATCACGGTCTGGGCGTGGGTGGATCTTTGCCTGGCGGCAAGCCTTTGGTGATATAGAGGAGGATTCCCGGGTCTTGCACTTCGACCTTACCATCCGCGGTGAGCTTGTAAGGCCTTCCGTTGGGGTCGGCTGGTGCACCGCGAATGAACCCTGCTCGCTCCAGGTCCTTCATGGTGGCGGGCAGGCTTCCTTCCTGCTGGCGATATTTATCGACGATCTCTTCCAGGCGCGTTACATCCTCGTCCACGCGCAGGGCGACCAGATGTTGAACAGCGTTCTGCCGGATATCGGGTTGGCTGGTGTTTTGGTAGGCCGTGTACCAGAGCATGCGTGCGGTATCGAATTCGCCAGCATGCTGGGCCATGCGCGCCGCGAGCACGGGCATGAATTCATGAGTAACCGGAAGCCGCGCTCCGGCCGCAAATGCGGCGGATGCTTTGGCATAGTCCTTGAATTCCGTGAAATACAGGAACCCGAGGTTGTAGTAGAGGCGCCACTGGTCGGGATTGTGCTCGATACCGAATTGCAGGAGCTTAAGAGACTCCTCCGGTTCCCCCGCTCCGTTGGGCGGCTGCGGGGCCAGGAAGTTAGCACCCAGTTCATAGGGTGGAATGAGGCGTGGGTCAAGTTCGGTGGTCACGCGCAGAAGCGGCGCCAGCAGGTGGAAATCCAGAGAGTGATTGTGATGCTGGTAGCCGAAATACTGGACCGCACGCGTCCAGTAAATATCCGCCATCAAGCCCGTATAGCCCAGGCTCATGCGCCGCAGAGCCTTGGGTGACTGGACGTACAGAGTTTGTTGGGCGTCCGGTTGCGTGGCGAAACGGTCGATCGCCTTTAGGGTCAGAATGCTGCCCGCCAGAGCACCGAGCAGTACGAGGATCGCGATGATGTTAACGTGGCGAGAGTAGTTCATTTCAGGTTCCGGCGCTGGAAGACGATGACGGCGCCTGAAATCGCCATGGCGGAAAACAGCAGAGCGTACACAGTGTTATAGAAAATCAGGCGGGCTGGTACGCTGTCCCCATGAGCGGCCTGATTCACGATGTTGAAGGCGGAAAAGTTCGGAACGATGTACCCGGCCGCCTGCGCAATTGCTCCCGCCAGACCGGTCGTGACGCGGGCAAAACCGCGTAAATCGTCGGCGAGGTTGCCGATGACAAAGAGCGCAAAGGTAAACACCGCGGACATGATCGGCGTTGAGAACGAGGAAAAAAACAGTGCCAGCGCACACACGATCAGAAATTCGAGCACGATGAAATAGAGGGCTGCCAGGACAGGCAGGTCGCCCCTCTGAAAACGATGGGTGACATACAGAAGCGCCAGAAAGACACCAACGGCCATGAAGAGCGTATTGACGACCAGGGTCCCTGCCAGGCCGAAAAACTTGCCAACCACAAACTCCCAGCGGCGTAGCGGACGGGACAGCACCGTGTAGAGCGTCTTCTTGTCGATTTCTTTTGAAACCAGTCCGATGCCGATGAAGATCGCGATGACCACCCCAAAAAGGGAGACCGCGGTCAATCCGAGATTCACCACCACCATGCGCTCGACTTCGATCGAAATCTCGCCGACCAGAATGGCCGCCGCGGAAATCAGGACGGCGAAGGCGATCAGGTTGTAGAGAACGCGATCCCGCACCGCTTCCCGAAAAGTATTAAAGGCGACCGAGGCAATGCGGGAGTTCATGCGCTCGCCCCCTTGCCGCTCTGTTTCGAGCGCAGTTTCTCGACATAGTATTCTTCGAGCGAGCTGCGCACCGGCGTTAGCGAAATAAGGTGAAGTCGCTCCCGCCGCAGTATTTCCAGAACCGAATCCTGCCGCTCCTGAGAAGCGACGACGTTGACCATCTCTCCGCTAATGCGGGTCTCGACGCCGAGGGCGGCCAATGCAGGCGGAAGGTTCGCAGCGCAGAAGATGATTTCGACTTTGCTTTGCGACTGCCGTGTTAATTCCGCCACCGAACCCACTCCCCGCAACTCTCCTTGATGGATGACTGCCACACGATCACAGAGAGCTTCTGCATCGGAGAGAATGTGGGTCGAAAAAAAGACGGTTTTGCCTTCGCTTTGCAACTGCTGAATCAGTTCCCGGACCTCGCGGCGTCCCATGGGATCGAGTCCCGACATCGGTTCGTCCAGAAATACGACTTTCGGGTCGTGCAGGATGGCTTGCGCCAGTCCCACCCGTTGCAGCATTCCCTTGGAGTACTTACGCAATTGCACATCCGAGGACCCCTCGATTCCGACCCGCTTGAGCATCGCGGCCACGCGAGGAAAGCGCTCCGCGGCCGGAACGCCGGAAAGCTGAGCGTAGTAGGTGAGCAATTCGCGGGCGGTCAGATGATCGTAGAAGTAGGGTTGCTCGGGCAGGAACCCGATTTGCGCCCGGACCCGCGGATCGTGAATTTCCATGCCAAGAATCTGCGCCGTGCCCGCGGTTGGCGGCGCCAGCCCCATCAAGAGCTTAAGAGTAGTAGTTTTGCCGGCGCCGTTTGGACCAAGGAAGCCGAAGACTTCGCCTTGCTCAATGGTGAGGCGGAGCGGACGCAAGGCCAGCTTCTGCCGCTTGCGCCAGAAGCCTACGCGATAGGTCTTTTCCAGATCGAAGATTTCAACTGCCGCGGTTGTCATACCTTGTGAGCTCAGCCTTATGAGCCCAGGCCTGCGAGAGCTCGAGTAATTACGCAAAAAAATTATGAAGCCGGACAAACAAGGGGTGCCAGTTACGAAAGTAAATACCCGTGTTGTGAGGCGGCGGACAGGGAGGAGCCGTGGCTTAATCCAAGGGGGCGACTGTCGAATCGCAGGTGGTGATTGCGTTCTGGCTGACCCGCACGGTGGCATCGGCATAAGAGCAGAAGTAGCGCATGCCGTAATAGTTAACCAGAATGGGAGTGGCAATGAACTGGTAGGTCGCGTTGGGCGTGCCCGTCAGGCTAGCAGTCGGAAGAGAGAAGCTGTATCCGCTCCTACTTCCGCCCGCCAGCACGGAATCGATCAGACAGGCCTGGTTCGAAGTTGGCGCGTTGCAGTTGGTTCCTCCCAAGGCGCCCAGGGTGGTGGCATAGCCCACGGAGGGGTATGCGGAATTGTAGGAGATCTGCGCGCTGTTCAACAGTCGAATCGTGGCTGCCGCTCCCGCTTCATCGGCGACGATGCGCGAGCGGAGTAAGCTGGGAATACCCAGAGCGGCGATGATCAGGATAATCGCCACCGTCACTAGCAGTTCGATAAGAGTAAATCCGCGGGCACGCATCGCCTCTCCTTGATCCGGAAGACAAGTCCACAGAAACGTTCGCATTTTTGATGCCGGAATCAGATGCCCAGTGCGAGTTTGTAAGTGATTGAGCCGTCGAGAAAACACAAAGATTCGGTCTGCCTTTTTTGCGGGCGGAGCCCGAGAGTGACATTTTTTGTCAGTCGATTTTAAGGAATTCAGACATGAAACCTGGAAATGCCTCAAGCGAGCGGGCCATCGGCAATTGGTGGCGGAAGTGATTGGCGGACAGAACGGGCGGTCAATGCAAAAAAAGAAAAGGCAGAGGATTTCTCCTCTGCCTTTTCGGCTTGTACCCTCCCCCAGGTACTTTGCCAACTTAGCTTATTGCAGCGGGGTGCCGGTCGACTGGCAGTTGTTGTTGAACGCCGCTGCGCCGTAGCGAACCACGCCATCGGCCGCCGAGCAGAAGTAGCGGACACCCGTCTGGTTCGCGGTGATCGGCTGAGCTTCCAGTTCGTACGCGCCCTGCGGCGTGGTGGTGCTGCCGCCGTTGGTCAGCGTGAAGGAGTAGCCGCTCTTCGCGGTGTTGTTGCTGCCGCCAAGAACATTGTCGATCAGGCAGGCGCTGGTTGAAGTCGGTACTGTAGCGCCAGAGCAGGTTCCGGCCAGAGAGTTCAGTGTGACCGCAAAGCCCACTGTCGGATACGCCGAATTGTAGGCAACTTCGGCCGTGTTGACGGTTCTGGTGGACCCGACTGCGGACGATTCGTTAGCTGCAATGCGAGCGCGCAGCAGGTTCGGGATAGCGATGGCAGCGATGATCAGGATGATCGCGACCACAATCAGCAATTCGATCAGTGAGAAGCCCTTCTGTTTCCGCATTGATATTTTCCTCGTCTCCGTTTGACTGTTCGGTTGGATGACCAACTCGGCAGTAACTATCGCACTCCAGATGCCACGCGCCTACGTGACCGAAGTCAGATGCCCTTCTGGTGCGAACCCATGCTTTTTCAATGCCTTCCTACAAGAAGGTCACCACCGTTCAGCTATCCAGGGCCTGGAAATGACACTTTCAGAGAGCCGGAATGACAAATTTTGGCAATCGACACGCGCCTGTCTGTTTATTTCGAACCGGTTGGAGGTGATGTCGTCATTTCAGTGTGAAGCAACTTGAGGGGATGAACCGCCGATGCCAACATTCGACGGCGGTGCTGAGTGCCCCCAGCAGGAACCCGCGCTATTGTATTCACGAGGGGAAAGTATCTCGTCGCCGGCACGGCCTCAGCCAAAATGTCCACATCTCGTGAAAACCATGTCGTGATCTTCGCCCTCATTCTTATTGCTGCCACCTTGGCTTTCTATGCTCCCGTCACCCGGAACGGATTTATTGCTTTTGACGATCCTGTCTACGTCACCGATAACTTGCAGGTGCAGCAGGGGCTCACATGGAAGAGCGTGAAATGGGCTTTCACGACCCTTCACGCCGGATTCTGGCAGCCGCTGACTTGGCTCTCCTACGAACTGGACTGCCAACTGTTCCACCTCAATCCCATCGGCCACCATTACACCAGTCTGCTCTTGCACACCTCGAACGCACTGTTACTGCTCTTTTTGCTGTTCAATGCAACGGGACGCCTCTTTCCGAGCGTGCTTGTGGCCGCCCTGTTCGCCCTGCACCCCGTCAATGTTCAGTCGGTCGTGTGGGCCGCGGAACGAAAAAATGTATTGAGCACGTTGTTCTTCCTTCTCGCCCTGCACGCCTACCACCGCTATGCGCGCGCCGGTCGCCGCCTCGATTATTTCGCCGTCCTTCTTCTGTTCGCCCTGGGACTCATGGCAAAGGCTCAGATCGTCACCCTCCCGTTTGTGCTGTTGCTATGGGATTACTGGCCCTTGCAACGGATCGACGCCAAATCCCTCGATCGCGATTCGGGTCAGCCACGCACCCACCGAACCATGTCGGCTCTTGTGCTTGAAAAATTGCCGCACTTCTTTCTCGCGGCCGCTGGCTCCTACATGGCGGTCATGGGCCAACGTGCCGGCAATGCCGTACGGTCAATGGGGGAAGTTCCGCTCGCGGTGCGCCTTGAGGAGGCCGTTGTTTCCTACGCCCGATATCTGGAGATGGCCTTTTGGCCTTCCCGCCTCGCCGGTATCTATCCTCGTTCCGCCACCCTGCTCCCCATTTTGCAGGTTGCGGAAGCGGCCATCCTGCTGGTTCTCATCTCACTCCTCGTGCTCCTTGCGCGCCGCCGGAGATTTCTCGCTTTCGGATGGCTTTGGTTCCTGGGCACGCTCGTTCCCATGCTCGGGATCGTCTCCGTCGGAGAGGAGGCAATGGCCGATCGCTTCGCTTACATCCCCTTCATCGGCCTTTTTGTCGCTGTTGTTTGGGGCTTGGACACCCTGACTGCCCGGTATCGCGTCCCCGCTGCCTGGAAAGTCGCCACCGCAACCTGCCTTGTGTTTGTCCTCGGATCTTGCACCTACCGGCAGATTGGCTATTGGCATGACGACGAAACTCTATGGCGTTACACCTTGAGCGTGACGGACGGAAATTACATGGCACATAGCAATCTTGCGTACGCCCTGGCGCACGCCGGACGCCCGAATGAGGCCATCGAGCATTTTCGTGCGGCTCGCGCTCTTCACCGCTACTCAGCGGATCAGATCGTAAAACTGGCTCACTACGAACTGCGCACCGGACACCCCCGGGAAGCCTTGGACGAGGGCCGCGCCGCTCTCGACGCTTCACCCGATCCGCCCGCCCGGCAGGCCGCTCTGCGCGAGATGGGACGAGCTTTTCTTGAACTGCGCCAGTTTGACGACGCCGATCGGAGTTACCGGGAGGCCCTCCGCTTGGCGCCGGATGATACCGACGCTCTTCTCAACAGTGGCTTGCTCGCATTGCGCGCAGGCAATACGGCCCTGGCGGTCGAACACTTTTCGCATGCCGCCGATCTTGAGCCGAACGACGTAAATTTCCTTCTCCTCGCCCAGGCTCTTGCTCACAACGGCCAGGCCGACGCCGCTCGCCGCGCCACCGAGCAGGCACGAAGAATTTCCGCCAATTTCGCGGAGTCGCAGCGGGCGGTGGCACAGTTTTTGGCCTTGGCACAAATCAACCCGCTCTGAGTCAGAGCATGCAGCGATCAGTCCCGCTTGAGAAGCAGGCAGGTGATGTCGTCATGTTGCGGGGTATTGCCGACAAAGCGGTCGATGGCGGCCAGCAGCTTGCCCAATAGTTCTGCCGGCGGCAAGGCCGCCCCTTTGTCGACTTCCCGGAGCAATTCTGGTTCTCCGTACTCGTCGCCCTCGGCGTTCATCGCTTCGACCACGCCGTCCGTAAAAATTACGAGCCAATCTCCCGTGGCGAGGTTCGAGGTTCCGACCTCGTAGCTTGCCTCGGCCAGCACTCCGATGGGAAGGCCGCCCGCCTCCAGACGTTCCACCAGGCCGGAATGCCTGCGTAGGATCGGCACATTGTGCCCGGCGTTCACATAGGTCAGGCTGCCCGTTGCCGCGTCCAGTTCGGCCAGAAACGCCGTCGTGAAGCGCGCTCCGCCCTGGTTGTTCGAACAGGCATAACGATTCAGTTCTACTGCCAATTGCCCAAGCTGATCATGGCTGGTGGCCAGCGTACGCAGGCTGGCCTGGAAGGTGGCCATCAACATGGCGGCCGGAATGCTCTTCCCGGCGACATCCGCCACCGCGAACAATATGCGGCCCTCGCTCGGTGTCGCCCCCGTTCGCAGGATCACGTCGTAGTAGTCGCCTGCCACAGTGTTGGCCGGGCGTGTTGCATACGCGATCTTGTATCCCGGGATTTGCAGCGGCGCGCCCGGCAGAAGCCAGCTCTGGATCTCCTTGGCAATTTCGAGATCGCGCTTCATCACCACCCGGTCGGCCAATTCCAGGAGCAGCACAGCAAGAATCAGTAATGCGCCCCAGAAGTGCAGATCCATCTCGACGACATAGGAGTCTCCGCCCTTGTTGTAGCTGAACCCGCCGGAGGGTGTCACGAGCAGGATGAGCCCCAGCAGCAGGAGGACGCGACGCGCCGGCGACAACTTCTCAATAATTGCCCAGAACAGGGTTTTGGTCAGATACCAGGCGCGTTGGCTCCGCGACTGGCCCTCCAGCTTTTCGCCCACTCCCGCCGAATAAAAGCGGTAACTCGAGCGTGCGTCTTTCGCGAGCTGCCCCCAGAGTTGCTGCAACTCCAGGCCGTCGCTGATGCGTTGCCAGAAGCGCGAGACTCGTGTGCCGAAATCGGGCGGTGTGGGCGGTTGGCTCGGAACGCTGGCCATAGTGAAGGCCATTATAGGGGAGTGACTGCTTCAGCCGAAGAGCGGCATTTGTTCCTCAGTCATGGGCGGATGAGCGTGGCGGCTCTCGCGTGCATGCTGGTTGCTTATCCGGTACTTGCCGCGAAGCGTCGCCATCAGCCGCGACAGGCGCTCGCTGTAGCCCTTTGGCAAGAAGGCGTGTTCCCCATATCGCTTTCTATAAGTCTCAACCAGGGCAGGGAAGTGCTCCTCGAGAAAGGGGAGGAATACGGCGGCGGAACAAGGTTTCAGGAAAAGCGGATTGGCAAAGACATATTTCGCTCCCGCCGCGCTTGCCGCGCTCACCAACGCCTCAAGATCGCGCGGCCCGTCTGTGATGCCGGGCAGCACGGGAGCGCAAATCACGCCCGCATCGACTCCGGCCAGATTCAACTGCCGCAGCGCTTCGAGCCGCAGATCCGGACGCGGGGCGCGCGGCTCAAGCTTGCGGGCGAGCTCGGCGTCTACGGTTGTCACCGTCACGTTCACAAACAGCCGGTTATGGGCAGCCACCTGGCGGAGAAGCTCAGCGTCGCGCACAATCAGGTTCGACTTGGTGACGATGCCCAACTCCAGTCCTCGGTGCCGGGCGAATTCTTCGAGGATGGCGCGTGTGACCTCATAACGGCGCTCCGCCGGCTGATATGGATCGGTCGCCGTGCCGATCGCAATCTGCTCGCCACGCTTCACTTTCCTCAGTTCATGCCGCAGCAGGTCCGCCGCCCTCTGCTTGACGAAAATTTTCCGCTCAAAATCCAGGCTGTCGCGCAGTTCCATGAATTCGTGCGTGTAGCGCGCATAACAATACTTGCAGGCAAACTCGCACCCGCGATACGGGTTGATCGCCCAGGAAAAGGGAAGCGACCTCCGGGTAACGACCCGGCTCAGGAGAGAGCGCGACTCAATGGTGAGGTATTCGACGTTGTGCCCTTCGCGAAGCGATGCCCCTTCCGCCGCCAAGCGAGCGATTCCGAGCAATTTTGCAGGCGAGTCGCATTCGGGAAGGAAAGGGAGAGAATCCATAAGGAGCGCGCCACCCGCCACCATGTTCGCTTATTGTTCGCCTACGATAGCGCAAGATATGACGGCTGTCAAATTCGGGTAGGGGCTAGGCGCGTCGGACAAGAAAAAAGGGCGCGGGGAAAACCCGCGCCCTGGATGGTATCCGGCGGCCCAACTCTCGATCCGCCCGATGAAGGCTCCTTATTGCACAACCACTTGAACGCTCTGGGTGTGCTGGTTTGAACCTTGTGTCGCCGTAACGGTGATGTTGTACGTTCCCGGAACGGTTGCCGGAGTCAGCGTCACCGAACCGGTTGCCGATTTGGTTGCGTCAGCCACCGACGTTGCCGTGATGGTATCGGATGCCGGCAGCCCGGACGCGATGGCCGGCGCCGTGTAGGTTGCCGTGTTGGTACCCGTGGAGACGATGGAACCCACCGCGGCGGTCCAGGTGACTCCCTTGCTCTGGGAATCGTTTGCGATGGTTACGCTCAAGTTGGATGTTTGAGCAGGCCACCCCGTGTTGTTGGGATAGACAGCAGCTGGGCTCGCCGTAACGCCGGTGACGCTAATCGGCGCGGGGCTGCTGTTTCCGCAGGCGATCAGTAGCGCGGCCATTACAAGCGCGAGGCACAGACTAAACGCCAGGGAGTACTTGGACAGCTTCCGTCCGGCGAAGCCGGCAACGAGGATGCCCGCGATGGGAAGAGTCAGCGGCAGCCACGGAGTGCGATTCTGCGCGTGGCGCTGTTGCTTCCGTACGTCGGGATTGGGGTTCGGGCCAGCCGTGGCCAGAGCCAGGGTTACTCCGACTCCGCCGGTACCGTCTGCGCCAGCCGCAATCGAGGGTGGGTCGAATGTGCAGCTACTGTTGGTCAGTGTGGGATCGGCCGGGCTGAAGCTGCAAGCGAACGTAACCCCCTGAGGGAAGGTGGTTCCCGTAACGGGGGTGACGAGGAATGAATAGACAGAAGTTGTCTGGCCCGCGGACACGGTTTGGGTCGAGCTTCCCGTATTCGCAAACGTGAAGTCAGAGCCTAAATTGGCCAACAACGCGGTTGCCAGGTTATTCAGATCGACGGAACCAAGACCGGTGGCCATGTTGTAATTGGTGGTGGCATCAAAGTCATAGGTATTGAAGCCCACGAGATTCGAGCCAGTGCTGGGGCACTGCAGCGTGGAAGGCCATGGGTCGCCGGAAACCCCCGAACTCGGCGTCCCAGCCGTGCACCAGGCGCCAATGGAGTAGGCATTCCCGGTGGCCGAACTGGTGGTGATTGGGTTAAAGGCAAGGTTGGAGGCATTCGCTGCGGCCAAGGAGTAAAGGGTAGGGTTGATATTGCCGAGGCCGGCAGTTCCGCCGTTGGCCACCACATCCTGGTTGAGCAGTGCCACCATGCCGGCAAACACCGGGGAAGATACCGAGGTGCCGCCGAAGATGGAGCAGGGTGCGGTGCCGTTAAAGCAGGCGGTCAGCATGTCCGAGATACCGGTGCTGGGAGAGTCGCAAGTGCTGCCGGATCCGCCGCCGAGCGAACTGGCCTGCGTGCAAATCAGGTAGCCGGGGAAGTTGGGTGAAGCGAGCAGGGAGACATCCGGCGTGAAGCGAGTGGGGGTAGAGCCCACCTGGCCAGCTCCGCTGGGGTTGATCGCGTTGACATCAAGGCCAGACTGCCAGGACGGTTGCGGAAAACCGCCGGTACAAACGCCATTGTCGTCGATGCTGACGCAGTTGCTTGCGCCACCGCCTCCGGCAGAAATCCCGATAGCGTTCTGGGCGGTCGCCCAATCGGAGATTCCGTAGCTGGCGCAGAAAGATGGGGGCGAGGCTTGGGAGCACTCAATCCCGAATTCCTGGGCATCATTCCACACCTGCTCCGGGATATAGGAAAGAGCGGAAGCCCCACCGGTGCCGTTGGTTGTGCCCCAATAGGTCGAACTGAATTCGGAGAAGGGGATCATGGTCCCGCCCACGCCGGTAACGTACTGGCTGCTGGCGGGGTAAGCGGCCGCGTAACCGTAGACCGCGATGTTGGTCTGGTAGTCGCATTCGGCCGCGCCGGAGTCGCCGGCGGAGTTCAGGAAGGTGATGCCCTCGGAGTTGGCCATCGCCAGTTCGGCTTCATCGCCGGAGTAGGTGAATTCGCCAGTGCCCGAGTCCCCAGCCTCGGCCAGTTCGCACGGGGTCGTGTAGCTCATGGTAATGACAGGCGCAACGTTGTTGTCGACCGCGTAGTACCAGGAGTCCCAGACACCGCCGCCGTTGAAATCAGTGGACGTGACGTAAATGACCTGGGCGTTGGGGGCGGTGGCTCCGGACCACTCCATATCGATGTCGGCCTCGGGCAAGTCGCCGAAAATGTTGGTGGCGGAGCCGTTCACCAAAATGTATTGGAAGTTGGAGGTGTCGCAGGCGGTGATGATGTCGACGACGTTCGTGCAATTGATGGCTGACAGACCGAAGTTCTGGCGGAAATTCGTCAAATCGGACAGGTGAATGCCGGTCTGACCCATGACAGCCAGTGCTTGGCCGGTGCCGTCGATGCCATTGGCGTAGAGCGCATTAATGTCATAGATGGTCGCGATATCGCCGGGGGCGAGGAAGAGATAGTTCCCGTCATTGAAGGGAAAGGTATAGCCGGGAGCCGCGCGGTGGGCTTGCGACTTGGGGTGGAAGTTGCTCATGCCGCGGAAGCCGACAACCAGGCCGGAGAGTGAACTCGGGATCGAAGGTGGAATTACGTTCGCGAAGTGTGTCTCGCCATCCACCTTGAAGTTGTGGATCTCGGTCTTGAAAGTTCTCTCGACCTGCGCGGCGGTACCGCTGAATGCGATCCAGTTACGGCCACGGGCTGTGCGCACGATCGTGAAGCCCTGCGATTTCAGCCATGAGCTCAGCTTCGCGATGTCGCCAGAGCTGAGCCCGAACCGATCGGCGTATTCTTCGGGTGTAAGCCATTTGTGGTAGGAAGGCGAATGTTTGTCCTGTTGTGCGGCCAGGAGTTTAGTCAGTTCTTTTTTCTGCGTCGCCGACGGTACGGTCAGCAAAGTAATGTAGGGCAGTTTGAACGACGGACTGACACGGCCCTGATCAAACTTGGGACGCGCTTGCATTGGAACGCCGTGAGCGAGGCGCACGGTCTGGGCCGCGACAATGGGCGACGAGACGCGATCGGACGAAGTCGCAAAGCACATGCTGGTGAAGATAAGGATTGAGAGTAAAGTAAAAACAGACGCGGATCGGAAAGTTCGCATATGGCTCCAGTCTTGCTTGGTTTTTGGGAGACGCACCATTGTAGGAGCTTTCTTGAAATCTGAAGAAACTTTTTTTTGGGCGAATTGTTGTATCGAAAAGCACCCAGATTTCAGGAATGCCGGCCCGGTTGGCGCCCCCCGGCGACGGGGGTAACTCGGAACCTATAACTCTCCCCATGCAGGGGGGCCATCCGCAACTGGACGTCGGGGTGACTACACTTCGGCGAGTTCTTCTTCGAGTAACTGCTTGTTGTAGAGGTCGGCATAATAGCCATTTAAACCGAGAAGTTCGTCGTGGGTTCCAAGTTCGACGATCCGGCCCAGGTGAAGAACCGCTATGCGGTCGGCATTCCGGATGGTGGAAACGCGGTGGGAAATGAAGATGGTGGTGCGCCCGCGCATCAGTTCGCGGAGTTGGTTGAGGATCTTGTCCTCGGTGTGGGTGTCGACGCTGGAAAGGGCGTCGTCGAGGATCAGGATCCGGGGACCGCGCAGCAAAGCGCGGGCGATGGCGGTGCGCTGCTTCTGGCCTCCGGAAAGCGTGATGCCTCTTTCGCCGACCATGGTGTCATAGCCTTCCGGGAACTCTTCGACGTCACGAGCGATGTTGGCAGCTTCAGCGGCGGCCTTAACCTGCGTGAGCGTCGCTCCCGGGACTCCGAAAGCGATATTTTCGCGTATGGTATCGCTGAAAAGGAATGTTTCCTGGGGAACGAACCCGATGTTATGGCGGAGGGTTTCGAGCGGAAACTCACGAATGGAGCGGCCGTCGATCAGGAGGGCGTCGCGCTCGACATCATAGATACGCGCGATCAGATTGACGAGCGTCGTTTTTCCGGAACCGGTGGGCCCAACGATGGCAAGGCTCGCCCCGGCGGGAATCCGGAGATTGATGTCGTGGAGAACTGGAACTCCGTTGTAGCCGAAGTTGAGGTTGCAGAACTCGATCTCTCCGGCGATTGTGGCGGTTGCACTGTGACTGCTACTCAGAGGCGGAGCATCGGCAATAGCTCGACTTTCGCCGGGAGTTGGAGGGATGGCCGTCGCGACGCCGGCAGCGTCGGCGATTTCGGGTTTCGCGGTAAGGATCTCGTTGATTCGGCCTAACGACGCGGTGCCGCGCTGGAATATGTTGATCACCCATCCCAGGGCTATCACCGGCCACGTCAACTGGACCATGTAAGTGTTGAAGGCGACAAATGAACCAATATTCATGCGGCCTTCAATGACCTGGAGTCCGCCTACCCAAAGGACGATCACGATCGCGGCCCCGAGCATGAGTTCGAGCGTAGGCCAGAGCATACCCATCAGGCGGATTAAGCCGAGACTGCGGCGGATATATTCCTGGTTGGCATTTTCGAAGGCGTCGATCTCGGCCTGTTCCTGTACGTAGGCGCGGATGACGCGGGCGCCCGAAAAATTTTCCTGGGCGCGGGCCGAGATGTCGGAAAACATGGCCTGGATGCGCTCAAAACGCTCGTGGATGCGGCGTCCGAAGTATTGAATGATGACGCTGGCAATGGGCAAGGGGAGGAAAGCGATGATCGTGAGCCGGGGACTGATGGTAAGCATGAAGGCCAGGGCCCCGGCGGTGAACACCAGCGTGTTGGCCGAGTACATGATGGCGGGCCCGAGCAGCATTCGTACCGCGTTGAGATCGTTGGTGGCGCGGGCCATGATGTCGCCGGTGCGGTTGCGTTGGTAGTAGGAAAAGGAGAGTTGCTCAAGATGGGCAAACAGGTCGTTGCGAAGGTCGAATTCGATGTCGCGGGAAATGCCAATGACCACCCACCGGGTGAGGAACTGAAAGACACCCTTGGTCAAGGCGATGGCGACCACCAGCAGGGAATAGGTGAGCAACTTATGGCGAGTGACGCCGGAGTTGAGATCGTTGATGGCCCGCCGAATGACCTGAGGGAACAGGATCCAGATGCCGTTATTAAATAGAACGCAGAGCCCGCCCAAAACCAGGCCGCGCCGATGCCGCTTCAGATAGGGGATGAGCGGACGCAGGCGCTTCAGAAACATGATTCGTTGTAGATGAGATTGTAGCAGCGCGGGGTGCGAATTTTGGCGCGGAGGCACCCGGGGACAAGGGCGCGAAGAACAAATAGGCGGCGCTCACGAGCAGGAGTGTCCAGAGTGAGAGCAGGATGGCCGCGAGGACCAGTCCCGAGTAAAGCAAGTCGATGTCCATAGGGTCCACGTCTGAGATGGAGTTTGCCGGTCATGATACCCCGGCGTGAGAAACCGCCTTAGGGTAAAAATGCCGGGCGGGTATCAGGATTGAGGTCCTTACCCCGCCCGGGGCTAGGAGAGAGACTTGCGACTTGGAGAGATTCCGCATTAATCCGAAGGCGGCGGAGGCGGCATGTGCTTTTCCATGCGCGCTTCGTGCTTAGCCTCAAGCTGCTGATACTTGGTCTTCTGGTCAGGAGTCAAAACCTGCAACATCTCGGACTTCATGCGGGCATGCTCGACTTCAAGAGCGACGGTAGTCTGGGCGTGCTGCGTGGCCAGAGCCTGTACCTTGGCTTCATCGAATGCGCCGCCCTCAATCAGAGCGTTCATCGCCTGGCGATTCTGATGCATCTGCCGCATGAGAGGCTTCATGGCCGGCTTTTCTTTCTGCCAAATGCTCTTGATCTGATCCTGTTGGGCGCTGGTCAGGTCGAGCGCATCGGCGTAGAACCCGAGCACATGGCCGAATTCGCCATCGGGTCCGCCATGGCCGTGCATACCTTGAGCGAACAGGACCGCCACGCCCAGTACCAGGGCAGCGCCGACCGAAAGGACGCGGAAGTGAATTGATTTCATGATTGTCTCCTTTGGGTTCCGGGAGGCAGCCCGGATAGCTTCAATACGGAAATAAGAACACTTTTCAAGGGAAAGAGGAGTAAAGAGTTGGTCAATCGCGGTAAAGTTTTGTAAAGGACTCTCTGGTGTTATGAGCTCATTCCCGACTTCGGTAGCGGCGGAGATCGTACGCTGGAGCAGAAGGGCAGAGACTGACAAATCACAAATCTTTACCCGCTGGCGGCAGGCGAAGGTGTTACATGAATAAAAGGATGGAACGCATTCTGGTGGTGGATGACGACGTCGAGCTCTGCGGGCTGGTCGAGGAATATCTTACGGCCGAAGGTTTCAGCCTCAAGGCCGTGCACGATGGGGAACTCGGGCTTCAGCAGGCTTTGACGAATGAGTTCGCGCTGGTTGTTCTGGATGTCATGCTTCCTGGGATGAACGGTTTTGAGGTGCTGCGCCGGATTCGCAGTGTGTCAAAGACGCCCGTGTTGCTGCTGACCGCGCGTGGCGAGGATGTCGACCGTATCGTTGGGCTGGAGATCGGGGCTGACGATTATCTCCCCAAGCCGTTTAATCCTCGGGAACTTGTCGCGCGCATCCGAGCCATCCTGCGCCGCACGAAACCGACCAAAGCGGCGGACGCCACGCCGGAAGTGCTGAAGGTGGGCGATGTGGAGTTGGATCCGGCAACCCGAACGGTGTTGCGAGCGGGGCAAGCGGTCGACTTGACTTCCGTGGAATTCAATCTGTTGGAGGTCCTGCTGCGCGACGCGGGAAGGGTGGTGACGCGCGAGCGACTGGTCAACTCGGTCTTGAGCCGCAAGTTCATGCCCTTTGACCGCAGCATTGACATGCACGTGAGCAAAGTGCGCCGGAAGCTCGGGGATTCCGAGGAGAATGGAGACCACATAAAAACGATCCGGGGCGTGGGCTACATGTTTGCGCGGCCGACCCTGCGAGTGAAGAAATGAGGGAGCGGCGGCATAGGATGGCGAAGGCGCAGAGATGAGAAGCCTTTTTGTAAGGATTTTCGTGTCGTTCTGGGCCGCGCAGGCCCTGTTCATCATCCTTGCGATCCTGGTGACGATTGCGCTTAATCCGGCACGGCATGGTGTCGAGAGCCGCGCGCCCGAGTGGCTGGCGGAAGCGGTCAATGCGTACCAGACCGGGGGCGAACGCGCGGCCCACGAGTACCTTGAGACGATCTGGCACACCGAGCACATTCGCAGCTTCCTTTTTGACGCCTCGGGCAAGGAACTCAGCGGGCGGCATGTTCCGCCCTGGATCGAAGAGACGAGGCGGGGCGCAACTTTTAATCACGGATGGCTGTCCGGACTGATGCCCGAGCGGATCAAGCGCTTTGCTTTGACGCTCGACAGCAAGCGATACACTCTCATCATCGAGTTGCCGCCCGGGCCAAGGATATTTTTGGGTCCCCCTCACGATTTTCCCGGGCTCGGGATCGCGATTGCCATCATTTCCTCAGGACTGGTCTGTTATCTTCTGGCGCGTTCCATGACGCGCCCGGTGACGCGGTTGCGGCAAGCGGCGCAGAGCCTGGCTGCCGGCGACCTAACGGCGCGCACCGGAGCTCCGGCGGGCGGGTCGCGCGGCGAGATGATCGAGTTGATGCGGGACTTTGACCGGATGGCAGAGCGGCTGGAAACGCTGGTGGAGTCGCAGTCACGTTTGTTGAAAGACGTTTCGCATGAACTGCGTTCGCCTCTGGCGAGACTCAGCGTGGCCCTGGGTCTGGCGCGGCAGCGGGCTGGACCGGAGATTGAGAGCCAACTGAATCGCATCGAACTGGAGGCCGACCGCCTGAATCAGTTGATCCAGCGGCTGCTGACAATTTCGCGGCTGGAATCGGGTGCCGATGGTCTCCACCGCAGAAGGTTTTCCCTGCGGGAGTTGGTGGAACAAGTGGCGCACGATGCCGAGTACGAAAACGCGGCGCGGCCTTGCCACGTGGCGGCGGATCAAAACGACGAGTTTCAGGTCGAGGGGGACGCCGAACTCCTGGGCAGCGCCATCGAAAATGTTGTCAGAAACGCGATCCGGTACACGGCCGAAGGCACCACCGTGAATGTGCAACTCGAACGCCAGCATGCCGCCAACGGCGACGTAATTGTGATTCGCGTCTCGGACTCCGGTCCCGGTGTTCCAGAAGAAGCTCTGGCCAGAATCCTCGAACCTTTCTATCGCCTAGACGACGCGCGCAACCGGCAGACGGGCGGAGCCGGTCTGGGACTCTCCATCGCCGACCGGGCAATCAGGCTGCACGGTGGACAACTGCGCGCATCCAATCGAAAAGAGGGCGGGCTGGAGGTAGAAATGCGTCTCCCGGCGGGTCCCGGGTTTGCTCTTCCCGCTCATTCCTGATACACAGATATACTTCGGCCACAATTTACGGGCTCGGTAATGGCAGACAGGCACGGTCTGCGAGCCCGAGGCGGCCGGCTACCGCAGGCCGGAGAAAGGCCGAGTTGGGATCCCGCAAGGAGAGTAGATGTTAAACAGAATTCTCGGAGTGCTGGCAGTCGCGGGCATGTGTGCCCTGAGCTTTGTCCTGTTGAATTGCGGAAGTAGTTCTTCGCGTCCAGCCGGGTTGCTGTATGTGATCAGCGAGGCGGAGAACAACATCAGTTCGTTCTCGCTCGACCTCGATAACGGCGGCCTGTCGCTGGTCAATTCGAATGCGACAACCTGTTCCACGCTGACCGGGAGCAATCCTCAGAGCTGCGGGCTGGCGGTGAGCATGCTGCTCGATCCGACGGGCGCGACGGCGTTCATTTTGAACCAGGGAGTCGCCTGCGTGCCCGGGCAAAACTGCAATGACCCGTGTGGGCCGCCGAACGCCCAGTGCGCCTCCATTGTCCCAACCATCTACGGATACACCGTCAATTCAGACGGGAGCTTATCGGCCCCGGCTACGCCGGTGGTGTGGACACATCCGTTGAGCAGCACCGATACCCACGACGATGCGGACACGGCGTTGGCCATGGTGCGCGACTCGGCCGGAGCTTTTCTGTTCGTGATCAACAAGGGCTCGACGCCGTCTCAGTCGAACAACTTTCTGGCGGATTGTCCGCAAGCCCCGACTGGCAATTTCGATGCTTGCCCCTCGATTTCCGTCTTCAGCACCTCGCCCGGCTCGACCGGTGCAACGCTGACCGGAAACGAATGTGCCGGGACGAGCACTCCCTGCTCCTTCTGGCTGGACCGAATCCCAACGGCGCTCTCGGTACTTACATTTACTCCGCCCAACGGCGGGGCGACCCAGACACTTCTGTTCGTGACCAGCAATAAGGATTTGACGTCATTTCATAATGACAACGAGCTCAGCGTGTATTCGGTGGATGCTTCCGGCAACTTGACGGAGACGGCGAATTCTCCGTACACAACGGCGCCCAATCCGGGAGTCGTGCTCGGTGTCAACACGAATTCGCCGCCGCAGACGACGGGCGGCGTTTTTGTGTATGTGGGCGCCCAAGGTTCGGCCAGCGGTTCGGTAAGCGCATTCCAGATTTGTACGGTGGTGGGCAGCCAGGGTAACGGCGTTACCTGCACGCAGCAGCAAGTGCAGAGCGAAGAGTTGATTGCGGTGGGCACGCCCAGTGCCGCAGGAAAGAACCCGCTCGCGATGCTGGTCGACCCGACAAACAATTTTCTTTACGTAGCCAGCAATGGATCGAGCCAGGTGTTTGCTTTCCAGGTTGCTACCGGAACTGGCCTGTTAAGCCCTCTGAGTCCGGCGAGCGGGCCCACCGGAGCGCAGCCGGTGGCGCTGGCGATGCAAACAAATTTCAATGCGACCAGTAACTTTATCTACACCTCAAACCAGGGCGGCGAGAGCATTACCGGATTTACGGTGAGTACCACGACTGGGGCTCTGAATCCGAATCCGACTACCACGCTGTTTAGTCCTGGACTGCCCAGCGCCATGGCCGCCAAGTAGCGTTCAGGTGGGCATGCGGAGGATGAGATAGCCTCCAATGAAGGCAAAGACAAGATTGGGGGACCAGGCGGCGACGCTGGGCGGAAGCTGGCTGAGATTGCCCATGGCTTCGAATAACCCCGAGATTGTCCAATAGAAAACGCCAATGCCGATGGCAGTGGCAACGCCAGCCAGGGCGCCGCGCTTTCCGGCCGAGAGCGCGAACGGTATCGCAAGAACGGCCATGACCAGCGTGATCAGCGGATAGGCTATTTTCTTCTGGAGTTGTACCCGCAACCGCACCACGTCAAACCCGCTCTGCTCGAGATCGCCGATGTAGCGCCGCAACTCCTCATAGTTCATCTCCGACGACTGTTTTACCTCCTTCTTGAAATATGCTGGCGCTTCGGCGAGTTGGGGAAAAGTGGCCGCATCGAATTTCCGGTAGTTCTCGATCGCGGAACCGTTCAGACTCCGCTCCCACCCCTGTTCATAGACCCAGCGCCCCATCGGGCCAGACCAATGGGCGCGTTCGGCCGTGATGCGGTTTGTGATCTGAAACGTCTTTGGGTCGAACTGGAAGACGGTGATGCCGCCAAAGGCGTCACGATCGGGATCGAACAGTTGGTAATAGTAAATGTCGGAGTGCTGCCCGAAGATCCACTTGCGGTCGGGCCGCAGGTACGTTTGAGCAGGTTTGCCCTTGATGCGGTTGCGGAGTTCATCTTGCCGCTTGTTCGTGTATGGCAGATAGAACTGATCGGAGGCGAAAAGAACTCCAGCGACCAGTGTGGATGCGAACAGAACGGGGATAATAATCCTGTACAGGCTGATGCCCGTCGCCTTGATGGCAGTGATTTCGTTCGAGCGCTGCAGCAGTCCGAAGGTGATGAGCACGGCCAGCAGCATGCTCATGGGTGCAATGGGGTAATAGAGAAAATACGGGGTGACGTTCAGCAGGTACTCGCCCACTACCAGCGCCGAGATGCTGTTGCGCAGAATGTCGCCGAGCAATTCGAAAAGAGTAAAAACCAGCAGGAGAGTGACGAAAGCGCCGCCGATCATGAACAGATAAAGCGTGAAATCGCGCAGGACATAGTCGTCGAGGATGGTAGGGAAGCGGAGATGCAGCAAACGACGCGAGCGCGTGTAGCGGCTCAGGGCGCTCCTGGGAAATGAGGACTTGGACGCCGACCGGGAATTGGCGGGCGCTGCTTCCCTGGAGCCGCGAAACCACAAACTGATAGGCCGGCGCTCGGACTGCCAAAGCAGGAGAGCTCCGCCCAAGAGAAAAACAAAATCCGCCATCCACACGCCCACCGCGGGCGAGAGTCTCGACTGGCGGGCCAGCGATACTCCGATCAAAGAAACGGAATAGTAGAGGAAGACCAGAAGAATTGTCAGGACAAAGCCGCTGGACTTACCGCCTTTCTTGGACGAGAGACCGAGAGGAACGCCGACCATAGCAAGGACAAGGCAGGCCGTTGGCAAAGCGAGACGGCGATGGAATTCGATCAAGGTCCAGCGCCGCAGGTTGGAATCGGCCAGATTCGCCGTTAACAGTTGCGTCATTCTCATCTCGCTCAGGGACGCCGATTCGCTCTGCTGCCGGCTCTGTCCGGGGGGAACCTCGATGGGAATGTCGGTGATTTGAAAGGTGGAGATCTGGTACTGGTCCGGATTCTTCGGATCCGATTCGTGGGTCGAGCCGTCGGTAAGATGAAGGTCGAGCCGGTCGGGCCCCTGGCTGACTAGCAGGCCCTCGCGGGCGAGGGTGATGCGGGGCGCGCTCGGATCGGAGAGATCGGCCAGGAACACGCCTCTCCAAAGGGCGCGGCCCGCCATCGCTTTCACGTCTTCCACATAAAGGACGATTTTCGGGAAGCCTTCATAAAACACGCGCGGCTGTACTTCAAACGAGGCCTGCGAGGACTCGAGCCGGTTCTGCAAGTGGTCGAGAGATGCCAGCGAAAGGGGAGCGACATAGACGCTGTTGACAAGCGCGAACAGCCAGGCTGCAATCACAAAGAACGAACAAATTCTCAGGAAGCTCCAGACGCTGAGACCACTGGCCCGCATAGCGGTGACTTCGCTATCGGCGGAGAGGCGGCTGAGTCCGATCAGGATGCCGACGAGAACTCCCATCGGAACCGTATAGGTGAGCGCGACCGGAATGGTGTAGAAGAAAATCTCTGCGATGCTGGGTAGCGGCGCGCTGTTGCGAACAACCAATTCAAGAATACGGCCCAGGTCGCGGGTGAACAGAATAAACGTGAAGACGCCGGCGCCGATCAGCGCGTGGGAGACGACTTCTCCCAGAATATAGCGAGTGAGGATCCGGATCCGCACAATGGCTCACTGCATGGGAGTCTAGCATGGCCGCGCTTCTGAGAGTTCAGGGTACCGTTTCCAAGCGCATCAGGTCGCGCGTGGTTTCGCGCCGCCGAATCAAGCGCGCTCTTCCTCCATCCACCAGCACCTCAGCCGCGCGGCCCCGAGTGTTGTAATTCGAGGCGAGAACAGATCCGTAGGCTCCGGTATCCAGAATCGCGAGAAGATCGCCTTCGTGCACGACGGGAAGCTTCCGGTGGCGGGCGAAAAAATCTCCCGTCTCGCAGATCGGACCGACGACATCCGTAATTTCCGTCGCGCTCCCGGGCAAGCCGCTGGCCACAGGTACGACTTCGTGATACGCGCCGTAGAGCGAGGGCCGGAGCAGGTCGTTCATGGCCGCGTCCACGATCAGGAAGCGTTTGCCTCTGTTTGTTTTGCGGTACACGACGCGCATAAGGAGTACGCCTGCGGGACCGAGTATGAATCTGCCGGGTTCCAGTAGAAGGTGCACGTCGAGCTTGCGCAAGGGGCCGGTCACGCACTGGGCGTAAGCGGCCGCCTGTCGGGAGAATTCTCTTTTTGGCGCATGGTAGGGAACTCCCAGGCCGCCACCGGCGTCGACGTACCGGATTGTGTGTCCGGCTCGTCGCAACTCCACTACAAGCTCGGCAATACGGAGGAGCGCGTCGCGGAAGGAACCAAGGTCGGTGATCTGCGAGCCGATGTGGACGCTGATTCCCTCGACACGCAGGTGCGGGTTTCTCGCCGCCGCGGCATAGAGTTTGTGTGCCTCACGAATCGGCACGCCAAATTTGTGATCATGCAGGCCGGTTGAAATGTAGGGATGCGTCCTGGCGGAAATGTTGGGATTGACGCGCAAGGCCACCGGGGCTCTCTTTTTCAGGCGCGCGGCGGTGGCAGCCAGGGCTTGTAATTCTGAAGCGCTCTCGACGTTGAACAGGAGAATGCCGGACTTGAGCGCCAGCTCCATTTCGGGGACGGTCTTGCCCACCCCGGAGAACACCACGTTGGCTCGCCGTTTTCGGTCCACGCGCCGGACGCGCTCAAGCTCACCGCCCGAAACGATGTCGAAGCCCGCGCCTTGCTCGAGCAGCAGGCGCAGAATGGCCAGCGTCGAGTTGGCTTTCACGGAAAAACAGATCGTGTGCGGAAAGCGTCGAAATGCCTCATGGAAGGCGTGAAAACGGGCCCGGATCATTTCCGCGGAATAAACGTAAAGGGGAGTCCCGTGGCGCCTAGCCACACGTGCCAGGTCGGCCGACTCACAGAATAGAGAGAGCGGCCCAGCCAAAGACTGGCGATAGGCAATCCCGGGCGGACGGAGCACGTGGCATTTTTCGACGCCTTTCACCGGCGCTTTCCTACGTTGCCTTTGACTTTGATGGCCACCACGGTCTGATCGTCGAACGCTTCCACGCCGGCGGCATGCTCGGTCACCGCGCTGAAGATGTTTGCGACTACGCAATCGGGCGATTGCTCAGTGCAACCGGCGACAATCTCCTCGATACGCTCGCTCCCAAAGGACTGACCATGGCGATCGCGAGCATCGGGAATGCCATCGCTGAAGAACACAAACATGTCGCCGGGCTTGCCCTTGAACGTGAACTGGTCGTAATCGGCTTCATCGAACAGCCCGAGGGGGAGTCCGGTCGCTTCAATCTTCTCGATCTTGCCATCGTGACAATAGAGGGGCTGTGGAAGGCCCGAGTTGGCCACCAGGAGCGTGCGCCGCTCGTCATCCCAGACGGCATAAATAATGGAAACGAATTGCGCGGCAATGCGGCGCTCCGCCAACGAGAGATTCACGGCGGAGAGCATCTCCGCGGATGTGGGCTCAATGGGAGCATGCGACCTGAGAATGCCGCTGACCAGGGCCGCATAAATGGCCGCAGGTGCGCCCTTGCCGCTCACATCGCCGATCGCAATTCCCAACCGCGAAAGCGAGTAGGGAAGAAAATCGTAGAGATCGCCGCCGATGGCGCGCGCCGGAACAAACTTGGCCTGCACTTCCAGATGGCGCATCTTGGGATGCGAGGGCGGCAGCAAGCGGAACTGCAGTTCCCGGGCCAGGGCCAGATCGCGTTCCAGGCGACTTTCCTGGCGCGCAATTTCCTCATACAGGCGGGCGTTTTCGATGGCAATGGCCAGCTGGGCCGCCAGAGTTGTCAGCGTCCGTTTATGATCCTCAGTGAAGTAGTTGCGGCGCGTGTGCTCCAGATCGAGCACCCCAATGACCTTCTCCTGATAGGTGAGCGGAACCGCCAGTTCGGACCGTGTTTCCGGATTCACGGCGATGTAACGGGAACTCTTGCTTACATCCGGCACCAGCACCGCTTCCTTGGCCTGTGCGGCGTATCCAACCACTCCGCGGCCCAGCGGAATATCGTGCTTGAGATGCATTCTCTGTTCGAAGCGCTGGGAAAACCGGTGCTGGAGTTTTTCACCGGTCGCATCGAGCAGCAGAATGCTGAACATCTGATAGTCAATCAGGCGCTGCAGCAGCTCGGCGATCCGCTTGAGCAATTCGTCCAGGTTGAGGATCGAAGTCAGTTCGCGAGCGATCTCATTCAGCAGTGCCAGCGTTCGTGCCTGCCGGCTGATACGCGTGTGCAGACGCGAGTTCTCGATGCCCACCGCCATGCGCGAGGCAATCAGGGTGAGCACTCGTTTGTGTTCTTCCTTGAAATAGCCTTTCTCGCGGGCCTCGATATCGATCACTCCAATCACGCGATTCTTTACGATCAGTGGAATGGCCAGCTCTGACCTGACGTGAGGCAAGGCTTCGATGTAAAAATCGGGAAGAGTGGTATCGGCCACCAGCACCGGCTGGCGCGTTTCCGCGGCCCGGCCCGTCACCCCCTGTCCAACTTTTACGCGCAGCCGCTCAGCCACTTCCGGTGGATACCCGACCTGGAAGCGGACATAGAGTTCCTGGCGCTGTTCATTGAGCAGGAGGATCGCGAAGATCTCATAGTCAATGACCTTTCGGACAAGCTCGGCGACACGGCGCAGCGTAGTTTCCAGATCGAGTGTGGTGTTGACTACGTCGGCGACCTCGAGTAGTAGAGGCTCCACCTCGGAAGCTGGAATCGTATGCGAGGGGGAGGATTTCACGGGACTCATGATACCAGCCAGGAAATGATTGAGAACCTGGAACCGTCAACTTCATCACCGCTCTACGGATTCTCGATCACGCACACATCCGGGAGGTTCCGGTAGCGCTCTGCGAAGTCGAGGCCGTAGCCGACCACATAAACATCGGGAATGGTGAAGCCGATGTATCGTGCCTGCACGGGTTGCTTGCGCCGCGAAGGCTTGTCGAGCAGGGCGGCAATGCTCAGCGAACGAGGCTGGTGGGCCATCACCAGTTTCGAGATGTAGTTCAGCGTCAGGCCGGTGTCGAGAATATCCTCCACCAGGATAACGTTGCGGTCGGACAGCGACTGGTCCATATCCTTAGTCACGCGGACCTCTCCCAGTGAATCCCAGGCGGCATGGCCGACGGGATCGTCCTTGGCTGTTGGACGATTGCCATAACTGGAAACGCCAATAAAGTCGAAGGTGGCATCGAGCGGTACATGGCGCGCCAAGTCACTCAGAAAAATCGCCGCACCTTTCAGAACACCGACAAAAATGACGGATTGCCCCTGAAAGTCGCGCGCGATCTCCGCTCCCATTTCGGCAACCCGTTTGGCGATCTGGTCCCGTGACAACAGAATCTTGAGGTCAGGCATGGGAGCAATCTTATACACGAGTTGGAGGCATTATCGAAATGGGGAAATCGAGGCGACGGCCAAGACGGGCAGGGCGCTCAAAATCTGAACGGGTCGTGAGAGTGCAGGGGACAGAACCCAGAGCGCCGGCGCGTTGTGTCCGTTGCGGACTTTCCGGGGCGCTACTAGAATGTGGTGCGCTGGCGAAGCAAGCATGCGTCGTAGAGCCCATGTTTCTTAACTACATGCTGGAGAACTATGAATCTTAATGGAATCAAGCTGACCTGGCTCGGCCATGCGACATTTCGCATCGAAACGCCAGAAGGAAAAATGTTCTACATAGACCCATGGATCAGCAGCAATCCCGCTTGTCCCGAAAGCGAGAAAAACGTAAGAAAGGCAGACGTTCTGGTGCTCACGCACGGGCACTTCGATCATATTGCCGATGCGGTGGAGCTCTGCAAACGGGACGGAACCACCGTGGTCGGGATTTTCGAGCTCTGCACGTGGTTGGAGAAGAAGGGCGCCAGGCAGATCTCGCCGATGAATAAAGGCGGAACGCAGGTGGTGGCCGACGTGAAAATCACCATGGTCCACGCGGTGCACTCCTGCGGAATTCAGGATGGAGACCAGATCGTTTACGGTGGCGAGGCTTGCGGTTACGTGCTGGAGTTCTCCAATGGCGTGAAAATTTATCACGCGGGCGACACGAACGTGTTCAGCGATATGGCGATTATTCGCGACCTGTACGCGCCGGAAATCGCGATGCTTCCCATCGGCGACCATTTCACCATGTCACCGCGTGAGGCGGCTTATGCCTGCAAATTGCTGAAGCCGGAGACGGTCATTCCCATGCACTTCGGCACCTTTCCGCTGCTTACCGGGCAACCCAGCCAACTGCAGGAACTGGTACCCGAAGTCAAAGTTGTCCGGTTGAAACCGGGGCAGACGGTCTCATAGCATCCGCACCGCGCGGTGCTGCATTCGCGGACGGTGCAAGCGCAAGGCAGAGTTTGTGGGGAAGGAAGATATGGCAAGTCAGAACGCAAGTGCGCAGTGGCGCATGGGGGGAATTACGGTTCCTCAGGTCGAAGACTACCTCTACGACATGTTGCCGCCACGCGATGAGGTGCTCACAGAAATGGAGGCTGACGCCGCCCGCAATGGCCATGCCATCGTGGGACCAGCCGTGGCACGCGTGCTCTATCAGTACGCGGTGATCAGCGGGGCCAAAAGAGTGTTTGAAATGGGTTCCGCCATCGGGTACTCGACAATCTGGTGGGCGCGGGGCGTCGGCGAGTTTGGAACCGTGGTCTATACCGATGGCGATCCCAAGCGGGCGGAAAAAGCGAAACGATACTTCGAACGCGCAGGTGTCAGCCAGCGCATCGTGTTGCGTGTCGGAGATGCGCTTGAGATTCTCTCCGAAGAGAAGAAACCATATGACATCGTTTTCAACGACGTCGATAAGGTCGACTATCCGCGCGTTTTCCGGCTTGCTCTGGCTAAATTGAGAAGCGGCGGCTTGTTTATCAGCGATAACGTGCTCTGGAGCGGAAAGCTGCGGAAACCCGACCCGGACGAACAGACACGCGCGATCCTCGAATTCAACCGCCTGATATTTGAGTCCAAGGATTTGTTCACCACCATTTTGCCCATCCGCGATGGCGTGTCGGTGTGCATCAAAAAGTAACCGGGCATATTGGCCGAAAGCGGCGGGTGCTAAAATGACTGGTTTCTATTCCCTGCGATGAAGTCTCCTATAGCCGCGCCTGCTGAACAGACTCGTGACGCGCACATCCCCGAAACCATGACGCGGGCCCAGGCGCACTCCCGTCCCGACTCATTTTCGGACGTTGTTGTCGTGGGCGCTGGGCCAACCGGCCTGGCTTGCGCCATCGAAGCGGAGAAGATCGGCTTCAAGGCGCTGATCATTGAAAAGGGATGCCTGGTCAATTCGATCTATCGCTATCCCAGCAACATGGTGTTCTTCACTACTCCCGAGCTGCTGGAAATCGGCGATGTCCCTTTCACTACCGCCCTTCCCAAGCCGACGCGCCTGGAAGCGCTCGAATATTACCGCCGCGTGGCCGACCATTATCACCTGCACGTACGCCAGTATGAGTGGGTCAAGACCATCACCGGGGAAGATGGCAAGTTTTGTGTTACCACCAGCGACCGCCAGGGCGCGATTCATGACTATCGCGCGCGCAAGATCGTGGTGGCTACCGGCTATTACGACCTCGCCAACAGGATCGGTATCCCCGGTGAAGATTCGGAGAAGGTTTTTCACTACTACAAAGAGCCGCATCCCTTTTACGACAGCGACGTGGTGGTCATCGGCGGCAAGAACTCGGCGGCGGAATCGGCGCTCGATCTGTGGCGCCATGGGGCACGCGTTACCCTGATTCATCGCGGCCCGCAAATGCATCAGCACGTGAAATACTGGGTGCGACCCGATATCGAGAACCGCATCAAAGCTGGAGAAATCCGCGCTTATTTCAACAGTACAGTGCAAGAGATCGGCAAAGATTGCGTGGTCGTGAAGACGCCGGACAAAACGATACGCATCAGGAACGACTTTGTATTCGCTCTTACCGGCTATCACCCGGACTATGATTTCCTGCGCAGTATCGGCCTGGAACTCGCGACCGAACAGCAGCGCCCGGTGTGCGACCCCGAAACGCTGGAGTCGAATGTTGCTGGCATCTACGTGGCCGGCGTGATTGTGGCCGGCTCGCGGACGAATGAAATCTTTATCGAGAACGGCCGCTTTCACGGCAAGCTGATCGCCAACCATCTGAGCGAAAAGCTGGGTCGCGGTAATCCGAATATTCCGCTCGACGCGACGTAACGTCAGGCCGGAATCGAGGATCAACGAAAAGCGAACTTCGCGACTGCGATGACGGCCATAACAGCGGCCCAATGACGAAGATGACATTCCAAGGAGGAGGGTATGAAGCAAGTTTGCAGGTTCGTGATTTGCGTGGCGGCTTTGGTGGGCCTGTTCAGCGCCGGCGGGGCATTTGCCGATTCGGATGCGCAGAAATCGTTCCAACGATTGGCGGGACTGGAAGGGAACTGGACGGGCAAGGGCTCTCAGGGGCAAACCGTGGACGTTTCTTTCCGCATGACCGCCGGCGGTTCGGCGCTCATGAGCGAAATTCACGGCCATGGTCCGGAAAACATGATCACCATGTTTCATATGGACGGAGACCGTCTTCTCATGACCCATTACTGCGGCGCAGGAAATCAGCCGCGCATGAAGGTCGTTTCCGCCGATGCCAAGTCCGTCAGTTTTGAGTTTGTGGATGGCACCAATATCAAGCCGGGCGATGGACACATGCAACGCGTCACATTTACCCAGCCGGATGCCACTCATCACACAGAAGAATGGACCTTCCTCGACCACGGGAAAGAGGTAAAAGAAGTTTTTGTGCTGGAACGTACGAAGTAGGGCCGCGCGCGTGCGGCCCTAACAGCGTTGTGCCGGAAGGTGGCGAATGATCTACATGCTCTGCCGCAATCGCGTGGGCGATTTCGAGCGCTGGAGGACCGTCTTTGCCTCTCACGAAGCGGCTCACCGGGCGGCGGGCCTCCGGCTGATAAGCCTGGGGCGCGACGTTGAGGACACGAATAACGTCTTCTTCGCGTTCGAAGTTGAGAGCATCGAGAAAGCCCGGCGGTTCATCGGCGATCCTGAGGCCTCTCGGGCCGCACAGCTTTCCGGCGTGATCGATGGCGAGTATCACTTCGTGGAAGATGCCGGAGGCTATCGCTGAGGGCGCGCCCTGACTATCTATCGTCGACCTCGGCCTTCGGGTTCAGCGTGCGCCGGTGCACCCTCCATGTAGACGAAGGACTCCTTTAGCGCCGCGCCGTCTGCAACTGTCCCGCCGGGGGGGCCGTTTCGGAACGGCATGTTGCAAGGCACCAACCTTTAACCCGGTCGCCAGCTTCGCCTTTTTTCGCACATTCGAGCGCCTGCTCACTGCTTTATACTGAGGAGGATGTCGGGGACCAGCGACAAGACGTTCTACATTGAAACCTTCGGCTGCCAGATGAACGCGCACGATTCCGAAAAGGTGATCGGCACGCTTGTCCAGCAGGGGTATCGTCAGGTGGGGACCGTCGAGGAAGCGGGGCTGATTCTCTACAACACTTGTTCCATTCGCGACAAGGCGGAGCAGAAGGTATTTCACCGCCTCGCCGACTATCGGGCGCTGCGGCGTCAGGGCAAGAAATTCGGCGTGCTCGGCTGCGTGGCGCAGCAGGAGGGCGAACGCATTTTCGAGAAAGCGCCGCACGTGGACTTGGTCTGCGGATCGGCCTCCTACCGCAACTTGCCCCAGATGCTGGTGCAACTCGAAAGCGCGCCAACCGGAGAAGGGAAGCGCGTTACCGGGCTCGACGACCGGCAGACCGATCTCTGTTTCGAAACTGAGTACACCGCCCGCACGAATCCCCACCGCGGCTACATCACGATCATCGAAGGCTGCGACAAATTCTGCGCGTATTGCGTGGTGCCGTTCACTCGCGGCAAGGAACGAAGCCGGACTTCGGCGTCGGTGCTGGCCGAGGCAAGGCAGCTTGTCGACCTGGGCTATACGGAGATCCAACTCCTCGGGCAAAACGTTAATTCCTATCGCGATCCGGATGAAATAAAAAGCTTTGCGGAATTGCTGGTGGCCATCGCCGAAATCGGCGGGATGAAGCGTGTGCGCTTTACCACCTCGCATCCGCGCGACTTTGGCCGCGATATCGTGGAGGCGATTGACGCCGTGCCTGCGCTCTGCGACCACGTTCACTTACCCGTGCAGAGCGGGTCGACGCGCGTGCTCGAGGCCATGCAGCGCCTCTACAGTCGCGAGCAATACCAGGAGCGCATCAGTTGGATTCAAGCGGCCAAACGCGACATCTCGATTACCACCGACCTGATTGTCGGGTTCCCGGGAGAAACGGAGCAGGACTTCGAGCAAACGCTCTCGCTACTCGATGAGGTCGGCTACGATAGCGCTTTTACGTTCAAGTATTCGCCGAGGCCAAATACGCCGGCCCTGCGTCTGGACGACGCCATCCCCGATACGGAGAAGACTCGTCGCCTGGCCGTGGTAAACGAAAGGCAACGCCAGATCTCGGTGCGGAGAAATCAGCGCCATATCGGACAAGCGCTGGAAGTCATGGTGGAAGGGAAGAATGATGCCCGCGCACAATGGGTTGGACGCACGTCGCAGATAAAAGTCCTGAATTTTAGCGGCCCCAGGGACCTGAATCTGAAGGCAGGTAGCTACGTTCAAGTGCGCGTTATAAACAGCTTCCCCAACAGTCTGGCCGGCGAGATGATACAAGGGGGCGAGGTTTGAGGGTTTCTAAATGGAAGTAGAAATGAAAATTCGCGGGCTGATGCCGGATCCGATTTCGAACATGCCGATCGTGTTGCTGAAGGACGTGGGGAGCGACACAGTTCTTCCCATATGGGTCGGCCCCTATGAGGCGAATGCGATCCAACTGGAGATAGAAAGGATCACCACGCCTCGCCCGATGACGCACGACCTGATCAAGAACGTCCTGACCGGCCTTGACGCGCTGGTCCACAAGGTCGTGATCACCGAACTGAAAGATGACACCTTCTACGCCGTGATCTGGCTCGAAAGGGAAGGCCGCGCCATTAGCGTGGATGCCCGTCCCTCCGATGCCCTTGCGCTCGCGCTGCGCATGGATTGCCCGATTTATGTGGATGACGAAGTAATCAAGCATTCCAAGCAGGCTGCCAGTCTTGCAGATCGCGGCACCAACGACGAGCTCCGCAAATGGCTGGAGGGCTTGGGCGACGACGATCTCGGCAAATACAAGATGTAGCCCTTTCGCATTCTCGCCGGTTCTACACCTTTAGCCTGAGCGCACCCATCCTATGGCCGATTCCGCCGAGCAGCTCCAGCGCCTGTACGTAGCCGGATTTGAACTCCAGACGTTCGATCGCTACCCGAAGTGCGTGGGTGTAATCCGGAATGAGTGCGTAGCGCTCTTGGTCCCTGGGGTGGACGGCCTGCAGATTCTTGGCACTCCGGGCTGGAGGATCGGCGAGGTGCTCGGCGTGCTCACCGAAATCCATGGCCGAAAGGTTTTTCAGGCTAAGGACGAAATCGTAGAAGCGACCCTGGAGCGCATAGGGGAGCTCAAACGTTTTCGAGAGGACCTGCAGGAGATCCTGAACGGGAGCCGGGAAAGAACAGGATCGTAAGGAAGACCGGCGTCCATTAGATATTTAACATAATACCTGTTATCGGACATTGCATCTCATTCCGGTTCCCGGCCATGCTCCTTGCTTAATGCCGGGTCTCCTGGCCGACCGATCCTCCCGCCAGCACGAGACCAGGGTGAAACAAGGTTCCAGCGATACGGGTGGCGATAGCGATCAACTCCTGTTGTCCATAGAAGACTTTCACACGGGGCTCTCGCGACATCTCGGGCAGGTTTACGGCCCGTCCCGTGCGGATTGACGCGGCGTTTTCCTCGCTTGCAGTCACGCATGGCATCTGCGGCAGCAATTTTCGCGGATGCACAAAGAGGGAAGAAACGCCCGCCGCACTTCCCTGCTGCCCGGCCGCTTCCAGTTCCTCCAGCGCATGAGCATCGCCGAGCAGGAACTCGGCCACGGCCGTGCGGCGCAAAGCCAGCAGATGTGCGCCGCAACCGAGCTTTTGCCCAAGGTCGTGTGCGATGGACCGGAGGTAAGTCCCGGAGCCGACATGGGCTCGGAAACTGGCCGATTCGCCGGTCACCTCGAGAATCTCAAACTCCTTGACCTCAATATCCACTGGCTGGAGGAGAACCTCTCGACGCTTGCGCGCCAGCTTGTACGCCGGAACGCCACCGATCTTCTTCGCGGAGAAAGGTGGAGGCATTTGCCGTATGGCGCCGCGAAACTCCGCCGCGCGCGCCCGTACCGTGCCCGCATCGAGAACTATGTGCTGGGGCGGCGCGGTCGGCTCGCCCTGGGCGTCGTAGGTGGTGGTCGCAAAGCCAAAGCGAATTACGCCCTCGTATTTCTTTTCCGAGTCCGTGTAGAACTGCGCCAGGCGGGTAAAGGAGCCGGTCACGATTGGCAGAACGCCGGTGGCCAACGGGTCCAATGTTCCAAGATGTCCGACGGACCGCTGTCCCAGGATCCGCCGCACGCGATTTACCACGTCGTGCGAAGTCAGACCCGTGGGTTTATCGATGATAACGACGCCATTCATGAGGAATCCGTAATCTGATATTTTGTAATTGGTATTTTGGGCGCGACTCCTTTTCCGCCCGTTAAAACGTCGTACTCAAATTACCAATTACAAATCGCAAATTACAAATTGAATGATCCCCCTTCGTGACGATCAGCCATCGTTCTCAACGCCTTTCATCAACTATTTTCTGATTGCAGTCAATTTGCTGGTCTATCTCTGGGAGTTTTCGGTCGGGCTCGACAGCCCGCGGCATCTGAATGCTTTTGTGATGCAGTTTGGTCTGGTTCCCCATCATGTGCTGGCGGTTCTCGCTGCACATTCCCGCGTAAGTTCAGCGGCAGCGATTGTCCCGGTTTTTACTTCCATGTTCCTCCACGCTTCCTTCATGCATGTCGCCGGCAACATGCTTTTTCTCTGGATTTTCGGGGACAATGTGGAAGACTTTCTCGGCCACATTAAGTATGTGCTGTTTTATTTCGCCAGTGGAATCGCGGCTGCTTCTGCACAGATCCTTCTTGATCCGAGTTCGCGCCTGCCGACGATCGGCGCCAGCGGAGCCATCGCCGGAGTCATGGGTGCTTATTTCATTCTTTATCCACGCGCCCGCGTCCTGGTCTGGTTCCCTCCCATCTTCTTCTTCCATGTGCCGGCCTGGCTCATGCTCGGCTACTGGTTTCTGTATCAGTTCTTCAGCGGGACGGTCACCGTCATTGCCGAGACGGCGCAACAGGGCGGGATTGCCTTCTGGGCGCATATCGGAGGGTTTGCGGCCGGCGTGATCATGATCAAACTTTTTTCGGAACGTCCGCACCGCTACCGCTATGGGACTTGGTGAGGAGAATCGCCAGGCTCCCGACTTCAGAGATATTGCATCGCAGGGAAAAAAGAAATCACCCGGCACGAATTCTCAGGGCTTCCGTTAGGATCTTGGCTCCGGCGCGGGTCCCGGAGGCAGAATCTCTGGCTCGGAACTCCGCACCTGCTGCCGCGTCACGAACCATACGGCAGCAGTCCAAGTCGGAAACAAGTCGGCGCCGGGGATAAGTTTATTGGCCGCGGATGGAAGAAACGCCCAGTGCCATCCCAACAGGCGAATCTGAATGAAAGCCACAATCAGGTCGAGTACCCAGTCGGCCGGCGACACCGCGCCTTCCACGAAAAGCGGAAAGGCGAGAATCTGCAGAGCGTCGGCGGCAACGGCAACAACCCACGCGAGCCTTTGCTCGCGAGACTGGAGCGATTTGAAGTGGTCAAACAGAGGCATAGTGTTTTTTTGCTAGTTTGGATGCCGGCAATCGGCCCGCGGTGCGAAAATTCGAGAGCCTAGAGTGCACGACCGGATGGCATGATCACCAGCCTTTCGACTGTGCTATTCCCGGGCAGGAGCAGCGCATCCACCACAGCCTGTGCCACCGTGGCCGGCGACATCATCCTGCGCCGCGGGGCCCGTGGCCAGAGCGTTTTCCAGATCTCGGTATCGGTCGCGCCGGGCAGAAGGGCTATCACTCGAATTCCCTTCGGCCGCAATTCCTCGCGCAATGTGCCGGTGAAACCCAGCGCCCCGTGTTTTGACGCGTTGTAGGCCGCCGATCCCGGGAACACACGCTCGGCCGCGATCGAAAGATTGTTCACGATCGTGCTTCCCCGCCTCATCACTGCCAGGGCCGCCTGCGTCATCAGAAACGTGCCGGTCAGGTTGGTGTCGATTACGTCCGCCCAGACCGGATACGGCAAATCAGAAATCACCCGATTCGGGTGCGCGATGCCGGCGTTATTGATCAGGAAGTCGAGAGGCCGGTGGAGCGCGCGGACCAGTGTGAAAAGGTAGTCCACTGAGTCCGGGCTGCGCACATCGCACGCCTGCGCCAGGACGCGCCCGCCAAACTTCTCCATCTGCAGCGCCGCTTTCGCGAGCGTTTTGGCATTCCGCGCGGTTATGACCATGTCACAACCCTCGCGAGCCAGGGCTGCGGCCACCTCAAAACCGATGCCACGGTTCGCACCCGTCACGAGGGCGAGACGGTGTTTGAACGGCAATGACCTGGAATTTTTCACGCCGGCCTAGGCCTAAGCGTAGCGCAGGGGACGGAGAACTGCCAGCAGGACTGCCCTGACTCCCACGTCGTAGACAACATTCACACCCCGTTCGTGCGCTGCCGTATCAGGGACAGAAACTCTGTCCGCGTCTCTTCTTCGTCGCGGAAGCAGCCCAGCATCGACGACGTCACGGCCGAGGAATGCTGCTTCTCGATGCCGCGCATCATCATGCAAAGATGCCGCGCCTCGACTACCACGCCGACTCCCTGCGGTTCGATTGTCTTCTGGATCGTCTCCGCAATCTGTGTGGTCAACCGCTCCTGTATTTGCAGACGCCGCGAGAATACTTCGATCAGCCGCGGAATTTTACTGAGTCCGATCACCTTGCCGTTAGGGATGTAAGCCACGTGCACTTTCCCGAAAAACGGCAACATATGGTGCTCGCACAAGCTGAACATCTCCACGTCCTTCACAATCACCATTTCGTCGTAATTCACCGTGAAGAGAGCCTTGCGCAGTAGAGTTTCGGGATCGTCCTGATACCCTTTGAGCAGATACTCCATCGCCTTATGCACACGAATCGGCGTGCGAGCCAGGCCTTCGCGATCGGGGTCTTCGCCCAGGCGCACGATCATTTCTCGCACCAGTTCTTCAAAGCTGGCGCTGGTAACGGTGGCGGATTCAGTTGTGGACTTCATAGAATTTGTGACTTCTACTTTGCGACTTCGACCCTATCCTCTTGCCTTGGCTTATTCCGGGCAACCAGTCGAAGCTCGTATTGGTGCTTCAATTGCAAATTACTAATCTCCCGCATACTCAAATGAGTTCAGCATTGTCTCTTCAATCCGCACTCTTTCTAGATGCGCGCGTGGAAACCCGCGCTTCACAATCTGGTAAATCGATATGCATAAGTTCTCGGTGGTCGGGACTTCGTCAGCGAATTCCGGAAGCCGGTTCAGGTTCTGGTGGTCATAGCGGTCCAGAACCTGCTCCCGCACAAAGCCGTCCAGGTCCATCAGATTGCAGACCATGCCAGTTTGCTGGTCCACTGGACCGCTTACCGTGACCTCAATCATATAGTTATGCCCATGGCCATAAGGATTGTTGCACTTGCCGTACGTGGACACGTTTTCTTCCGCAGACATCCTGTCGCTATGCAAACGATGGGAAGCGGAGAACATATACCGGCGTGTGAGATGTGCCTTCATGCTTCCCCATAAAAATCGACAAAAAGATCGGGCGTCTCATAGACCCGCACGCGGTGAAGCTGCGCCGTTTTGAGTTTTGGCGCCAGACGCTGCCAGATCGCGATCGCCAGATTCTCGGTCGTCGGAATCTGCGTGAAAAAATCGGGGACTTCCTTGTTCAAGAACCTGTGGTCGAGCGCATCGAGTACTTCCCTGTTCATGATGTCTTTCAGTTGCTTCAGGTCGACAACGAATCCCGATCTAGGATCGACCGCGCCCTTCACCGTTACCTCAAGCGTGTAGTTGTGTCCGTGGCCATTCGGATTATTACACCTGCCGAAAATGCGCGCATTCTCCTCCGCTGAGAAGGCGGGGTTGTGATAGTAATGCGATGCCGAGAATTCAGCTTTACGAGTCAGGTAAACCATAGAGAATCAGTGGCTGGCGATCAATGGTCCGGAGCCAGCGAACTTTGCCTCTTCGTATCAGAATACGCGCGATCCTTATACTCGCGATCCTTCCAGAGCACGGCGCCTTTCGCGTGCGCCCTCCTGGACCGGAGCAGCAGGTAGGCGAACATCGGGTAGCCAAAGGCAGCACCCAGGAGTTCCCTGTCCGACGTGAAGTTCGCTCGTCTTAGGCGCCGCGTAATCAGAACAAACCCACCAACTCCCAGGAAAACGAACCGCCAGCGGGTTGAGAAGGCGGCGAGCGTAAGAAAAGAATCATGGGTCCAGGCCAGCCATTCAATGCGGCCCGTCAACCCTGCGCCAACCGCGGCCAGCATGGGCGACAGAAAGAGCGCCCAAACAACGCCCCAGCGAAGCAGTGATTTCGCCGCCAACCAGCCCGGCTCCGGGAACAGCAGCGCCAGGTTCTTTGTCCATCCTTCGCGGAGATGGCGGAAATTGCGATACATGCGCGTGCACACCGCATCGGCAGCGTATCGAAAGCGGATCTTCCTGCCCGATTTCTTTAATGCTTGGGCGAGGGCAACATCCTCAAGCAGGCTGCCCGCAATGGCCTGATGTCCACCGACCGCTTTGTAAGCCTGACGCCGAATGAGGATATATTGGCCGTTAGCAGCGGCAACGGGTGAAGCCGGATCGGAAACGAGCTTTGGTGGGTATGTGCTTGCCAGCTCCGCGAAGACAACCGGCAGCACTGCCATCTCCCAGAATGTGACCGCGATCTGCTCCGGTGAATACGACAGCATGTCAGCTCCGTTTTGCCTCGCCTCCGTTAATGCCCTTGCCAGCGCTCCCGGCGAGTGGACCGTATCAGCGTCCGTAAACAGCAGCCATTCACCTTGTGCAATCGCGGCTCCGGCCACCACGGCGTTATTCTTGCCCGTCCAGCCGTAGGGCAGCGGGCCGGGAACAATCACCCGGACGCCGTGAAAGCTCTCTGCAATCTCGCGCGTCCGGTCCGTGGACCCGTCATCAACAACGATGACCTCGAAGAGGACGCCCTCTTGCGACGTCAGCGATTGCAGACACCTTTGCAGGCTGGCCTCTTCGTTCCGCGCCGGAACGATGATCGACACCTCGGGAACCGCACTGCCGGGTTGTCCGACCGCCACTGAAACATCCATCGCTTTTTCGTTATTATAGCGGTGTGAGACGAATGTCCCTTATTACCGCCGCCACGCTGCTGGGCTCATTTCTTGTATTTCTTGCCGGATGTTACAGCGGCAATCATCCGGCTCGCATCGGTTCCATCGCGCCCGACTTCACCGTGCAGGATTCCGACCACTCTGTCACCCTCAGCCAGTTTCGCGGGCAGGTGGTTGTGCTCAATTTTTGGGCGACGTGGTGCCCTCCGTGCGTCGAAGAAGTGCCGTCGATGGTGCGCATGCAGAACCTGCTGAAGAGCAAGGGGGTTACCGTTCTTGCCGTCAGTATTGATGCCGACGATGCCGCGTACCACAAATTTCTCAAAGACTATAGCGTCAGCATGATCACAGTGCGCGACGAATCAAAGAAAGCTAGCTCCCTTTATGGAACTTTTGGCTGGCCCGAAACCTTCATCATCGATCGCAACGGTATAATCCGGCGCAAATTCATCGGCCCCGTCGAATGGACCAGTCCCGAAGTCACCGACTATCTGAGCAAGCTCTAGGGCAGACACCGATGGGCTCCTAGCTCCGGCTGTCAGGAATTTCTTGCTGTGAGGTCAGAGCGCGGTTATCCGGCCGTTATCTTCCCTTTCGAGCTACAGCCGCACGTTTCGCAATCGTAGCGAATTGGTAATTACCGACACCGAACTGAAGCTCATCGCGGCTGCCGCCAGGATTGGACTGAGCAAAATGCCAAACGCTGGGTACAACACTCCCGCCGCGATCGGCACGCCGATCGAGTTATAGATGAAGGCAAAAAACAGGTTTTGACGAATGTTGCGCATGGTTGCGCGACTCAATTTGCGCGCTCGGACAATTCCTTCAAGATCTCCTTTAAGTAGCGTAATGCCGCCGCTCTGGATCGCAATGTCGGTACCTGTTCCCATCGCGATGCCCACGTCAGCCTGCGCGAGCGCGGGAGCGTCATTGATGCCATCGCCCGCCATCGCGACAACTCTTCCCTTTCGTTGCAGTTCGCGAACAATGTCGTTCTTCTGGCCAGGCAAAACTTCGGCCCTGACTTCTTCAATCCCGAGCTTTCGTGCAATCTCCCCGGCGGTTACCGCATTGTCTCCCGTCAGCATTACCAGCCGAATGCCCGCAGCTCTTAGTTCGCTCAGGGCACTAACCGCGGACTGTTTCAAGGGGTCAGCGACGGCGATGGCGCCAGCATATCGCCCTTCGACTGCGATAAAGATTTGTGTAGCGCCTGACCCGCCAGCCACCAACACCGCTTTTGTCCCCTCCGAACCGAACGCGCCAAGCGCCCTCATAAAGGCCCAATTGCCGGCCGCGACCGGTTTACCGTCAACCACTCCTTTAACTCCTTGGCCGGGAATCGACTCGAATTGAGTCAGGTCACTAAGCTTGAGATTTCGCTCCTCCGCGAACGCGACAATCGCTGATGCCAGCGGATGCTCGCTCGCGCGCTCCAGGCTGGCCGCCAGTCGCAGCATTTCATCGCTCCGACTTGAACTCGTTCCCGCTTCGCTGGCTTGTTCCTTGGTCAACGCCTTCTTGCCCAAGCCAGCGGAATCGGCGCCATAGCTGACCACCTTCGGCTTCCCTTCCGTCAGCGTACCGGTCTTGTCAAGAACGATCGTATCTACTTTTTCCATTGTCTCGAGCGCTTCGGCATTCCTGATCAGCACGCCCGCGTGCGCGCCCCGTCCGGTGCCGACCATGATCGCCATCGGAGTGGCCAGACCAAGCGCGCAGGGACACGCAATAATCAGTACCGCCACGGCGTTTACGATGGCGTGCGCAAACCGGGGCTCCGGGCCGAAAACCGCCCAGGCAGCGAAGGTGACAACCGAAATTGCAATCACCGCCGGCACAAACCATCCGGCAACTCGATCGGCCAGCCGCTGAATAGGAGCTCGTGTCCGCTGCGCCTGGCTGACGAGCTGCACAATCTGTGCCAGCATCGTTTCGCTGCCGACGCGCTCAGCGCGCATCACCAGGGCCCCCATCCCATTGACGGTCGCCCCAATCACGCGGGCGCCACTTCCCTTCTCGACCGGCATCGGCTCGCCCGTGATCATCGACTCATCCACCGCGCTTGAGCCTTCAAGCACCACACCATCGGTCGGAATCTTCTCGCCTGGCCGTATCCGCAACTTGTCGCCGGGCCTCACCTGGTCCAGCGGGATGTCGCGTTCCCTGCCATCGTCGGCAATGAGCCGCGCCATATTAGGGCTCAAATCGAGGAGGGCGCGAATCGCGCTCGAAGTCCGGCTGCGGGCGCGCAGTTCCAAAACCTGGCCCAATAAGACCAGAGTGACAATCGCCGCCGCCGCTTCGAAGTAGACGTCGGGGTGGCCGGTCATGTTTGAGGGATCGGTGCGGAACGACGCGGCGAAAATCTGCGGAAATACCGTCGCCAGCAGGCTGTAGATGTAGGCCACGCCCGTTCCCATCGCGATCAGGGTGAACATGTTCGTGCTGCGGTTGATAATCGAGGCCCACCCACGCTGAAAGAACGGCCAGCCACACCACAGGACAATCGGAGTCGCCAAGATGAATTCAAGCCACTCCAAAATGGACTCGGACGCAAGCGTGACCGGCCGGTTGCCGAGCTCAAGCCCGACGTTAAGACCGAGCCGGAAATGCGGCCACAACATGCTCCCCATCGCGATCGCCAGCAGCGGAGCCGTCAATGCCAGGCTGATCCAAAAGCGGCGCGACATGTCGCGCAGCTCGGGATTCTCTTCCTTGATGGTCGCTGTTCGCGGTTCGAGCGCCATGCCACAAATTGGGCAGTTTCCCGGCTCCGTCCGCACAATCTCCGGATGCATTGGGCACGTGTATTCCGTTTTGGCCGCGAGCAGCGCAGGAAACTCCGGCTCAAGGGACATCCCGCACTTTGGACATGGTCCGGGTTCCACCTGCCGCACCTCCGGGCACATGGGACAAATGTAGACGCGATCGTCTTTTCTGCCGGGATCGCGCGCATCTTCGCCGGTATGCGGCTTGGGTGCCACGGCTGGGTCTCCAGACTGCACCAATCGTGGTGCACCTAAAGGCACACCGAGCGTAATCAGTCCTCCGCCCATTGGCTTGGGCGGTGTGGAAAGAATCCTGTCTGGATTCCGCTGGAACTTCTTCTGGCATCCTTCACAGCAAAAAAAATAGTCCTTGCCTCCGTGCCGGGCAATGAAGCGTGCCGTTGCCGGATTTACCTTCATTCCGCAAACCGGGTCCAAAGTAGTGGGCGTCGGGCTTGATTCCGGGTTCATGTGAATCTGTTTAGTATCGTCTCACGCTACCGCATTGTCCCTGCAAGTCTCGTATCGCGCTTGGCGTATTCGGCGGCTTGTTAGATACTCATCAGGTAAGTGTGCCTTTCAGGCGGGAGATGTGCCATGACGTATCTTGAAGCGGCGTACCGATACCAGAATACGCCCGGAGAAAACGAGCTCCGGGCCATTGACACCCTACGCGAGGTTTACGGTATCCAGCGCATCCAGTTCAACGAAAAAGAGCGCGTGGTGCGGGTACTATTCGACGCCTCGCGCATGAAAGCGCCCGCCGTGGCGAAATTGCTCCGTCAGGCCGGTGTCGATATCGGGGAGCAGCTCGCTCTTGCCTAGGCTGGAACGAAAGCGGGCGATGGAGCCGACGGACGGCCCGCGAGACTCGCAACCGGTGTCACCCTCAACTTGTTAATGAACTTGGTCTCGGAAATGGGCAGCGGGAAAGGAAATAGCACTCGGCCCGCTTCTCCCACAGTTGGGTACGACGACCTAAGGGGGAGGGCTGCCAGAGAACGCGGGCAGAGTGCCCGGCGAAGGATTGCAAAGGGGCATCCGGAAAAGACCTCTGGCCGAAGTTATCTCCAGAATGCCCCGTTGCGCGCCACTTCGTCTGATGGAGGATTGTGCAGGTCAGCTGCCATTGCTAACGCATTGCCAACACATATTCCAAGAACGCGGCGGCGGGTAGCTTTTGCGTGTAATCGGAAAACTTTACTCGCGCGCTGCCATTTGCGTCACGGAATTCTGCCGGCGAGAAATTGTCTGAATATCGAACAACTTGCTGATTCGTGCAGCCCTGAGCTCCGGAAAGCCTTGGCTGGCATGGTCTTGCTCTTGCCAGTTCGCGCGGTTGCCCCTAGGCGGAGAGTGCGCGCCCGTTGTTTCATCAGTGCCTCTATTGAACGCTTGCATTCGACGAACTATTGATTATGCACGGGCAAGTCGCATTCTGGATTGTTCCACATCTTTCGCTGAAGTTTGCGCGCGGTGCTTGCGCCAAGCGATTTGCTTTCCGCTATAATCGAAAAACGCGCTGTAGAAACAAGCGCCCTTAGCTCAGTTGGATAGAGCGTCTGGCTACGAACCAGAAGGTCGGGAGTTCGAATCTCTCAGGGCGCGCCATTTACTTTCCCAGTATCCATCGACACCCGATTCATGAGCGTAAGAGCCCGATCAGGACCTTCACGACGGGACGGGTCAACGCTCAAGCATGTTTTGGCTCGAGCGGCGGTCCCCTGCATTAATCCGGAATCGCCTTCCCGAATGATCAACAACTTTCGAGCTGCGAGCGGACCAGCGCTCTACTCCCAGAGATGCAATACAATCAGTTTCCGGATCCCAAAACCCGCAAGTCTTTCTAACCCCATCCGTGCCCCAAAAAACGAAAGCGCCTGCGACCTGTTTTGGGTCGCTGGCGCTCGTTGAACAGCCCTCCCCCGAAGCCTGCTCAAGAACATCCTAATGGTTGCCTTCAATCCGGGGAATGGCCCGGACGTGCCACTGTGGAAAACTACCCTTACGATAACTGCGCCGCGATTTGTGAAAAGCAACTGCACATCTCGGCTTCCCCAGATCGGGCGCGGAGGACTCAGTCCGCTTTGCAGCGGAGAAGCCTAAGGTCCTCGATCTAAACCGGCGGCGGGTTCTTCCCGAGTCCTGGTTTGAAGATCATGCCTTCGCGCGCCTTGCCGTTCATGACAACCAGCAGCGGCTCGGTAAGACACAGGTGGCGGACGCAGCCGCGCTCTTCGGTTGCCGGCTGGTTCCCCAGCCATGCCCAATCCACCGATCCCTCGCCCGCATCCGGATTCACCGTGAAGTAGCCGACCTGAAAAGCCATTAGATTTTGAAAAAAGTGACTGCCTTGCGATGGCGTTACCCGGAAATCGCGGAAACCTGCTTCGACAATCACTCGCGCTCCAGAGATCTCATCCCATTCGACAGGAATCCCAAGCCACGGATCATTGGAGCCTAGGCGTCCGACGCCAATCAGAAGATAAGGGCGGTTCTCAAGCGCAAGTTTGGTGTTGAAGCCGGCCACGGCCTCGGCGACTTCCCGGCTCTGGCCCCGTTCAAAGCGGTGGAAATCTACCACGACGATATCGCACAGGTTCTGGACGCGCCCGTTTCCCAGTACCATGCCGCTCCGGCAGACCAGATGCTCCGGATTGACGTCATCCATCCGAAGTTCTTCGCCCTCGCGCGACATTACCAGCGGGCGAATCTGGAGAAAGCCGAATTCCGCGCTCTCGCGCCCATGGCGCAGACAGACCGCAAACTCAATTTCAACCGGTTGCCCCAGAGCATCTTCGCCCACCGCAGAAAGCTGATCGAGGATCGGAGCCAGCGGAAAAATCTCCTGCTTCAATATCGGAGCAAAACTCACAATGCGCGGTCCTGGGCGCCCGATGCCGTCGTAAACGGCATCATTGTCGCGGCTGTAAGTCGAACCCACGGCCCGCAGCGTTCCGTCGTCCTCCGCGTCGCGCAATGGGAAGCGCGCTTCTCGAAGTCCGGCCAGCTGATCGGCCTCCCGGTTTTTCTCGTGATTCATTTCCAGCGCCCAGAATTCCGACTGAGAGTTCGCAAGAATGTCTTTTACCGAGGAGAACTGCACCAGATTTCGCGGATAGCGTGGGCAGAACGTGAGCGACTTTCCGCCTTCCACCACTTCCCTGCCCATGCCGAGTGCCACGGCCGCCACCCCATCCTCGGAGGCCATGGGCGGTACCGGATAGAAGTTATGCGACCGCACTACACCCGAGAAATCCGGATAAAAACGTTCGCCGTGAGGGCCGCCCACCACCTGTTGCAGAATCACGGCCATCTTCTCTTCTTCGGTGCGGTAGGGAGTGGCGCGAACGTATGCTTTCGCATGCTGGCTGAATGTCGACGCGTAAATGCGCCGGATCGCCTCTGTAAGGCGAGCCAGCCGTACTTGCAGGTCCGCTTGCTGATTGCCCAGCATGAATGTTTCGTACACGCCCGTAAACGGCTGGTACTGAGAATCCTCGAGCAAGCTCGAGGATCGCACGGCCAGCGGGTAAGACACTTCCCGGAGAAAGGCGAGCAGGTCGTCACAGAGAGCCGCTGGCAAGGGCGACGCCAGAAATCTCCTCTGGATCTCCGCGTCATCCTGACAGTGGATGGCAAACTCCAGCAGATTGTTCTCCGCCAGGTAACGGTCGAATACGTCCGTACTCAAGACCAGCGCTGGAGGAACGCCGATTTTCACTGCCGGAAAACGCTTGGAAAAACGCCGCTTGTGAAGCAGGTGCCGCACAAAAGCGAGGCCGCGAGCCTTGCCTCCGAGCGATCCCGAGCCGATGCGGAGAAAAAACGCGTCTCCCGCCTTGAAGGTCGCGCGATCGAAGTCCCCGATCAGCAACTCGCTCTGCTCTCGCCGGTACTCGTTAATCGACTGGATCAAATCCTGCCGCAATGCTTCCAGGCTGGCGAAGTCGGAGACTTTGCGTGGACGAAGCTTCTGCGCCACCGCAAATTCCGTTCGCGCGGTCAGCCAGCGGGAAAAGTGATTCCTTTGGCTGTGATAACCGATGCTCTCGGCGGGAACCGTGTGCAGTTTTTCCTCGAGCGCATTTAAATCGCTGGCCCGCGCCACCTCGCCGCCTTCGGGCATGCGGAAAACAAAATCGCCAAAAGCGCATTGCTGCGTGAGCAACCGCCGGAAGTCGCGCAGGAATGTCGGTGACCGCTTCTGGAGAAAGGCAAATCCCTCCGCATTTGCGCGGGACCGGTATTCGGTATGACTGGAGTGCAGCACGATCGGCACATCGGGAACCGACGCGCGAATCATGTGCGCAAGTTCGAAACCCGCGTTTTCATCCGGAGCGCCGGCCCGCGGAAACTGTACATCCGAAACCACCGCCAGCAAATTGTCCTTATATTCCATGGCCTGCCGGGCCGCATCTTCAAACTCGGAGCACAGCAGAATCTTGGGCCGGGCCCGCTGCCGCACCAGCTTGTGCGCCACGTTCATTCCTTCCCGGATCACCCGCCCCGACTGGCTGATCAGTTCGGTGTAGACCACAGGAAGAATGGAAGAGTAGTAGCGGATGTTGTCTTCCACCACCAGCAGCACCGGAACGCCCAGCGTCGTCACGTCGGGCCGGACATTCCTTTTATCTTCGACATACTTGACGATCGCAATCAGAATGCGCGCATTCCCTTGCCACAGAAAGACGCGATCGATGTCGGTCAAAGGGTTCCGGGCGATAAAACTCTTGACCTCACGATAGTCGTAGGCCAGTACCACGATGGGGATGTCGCGTCCCAGCTTCCCAACCTCGTGCGCCAGTTGGGCAGCGTTCATCCCGCCAACCGCCAGGTTGGTCACGATCAGATTGAAGCGCGGCTGCGAACGCGCCAGTTCGACTGCGTGAAACCCGTTGGAGACGTGGGTGATTCCGGGAATTTGCTGGAGGTTCAGTTCGCGCGATTCGCCGATCAGCAACTCATTCAGCCGTCCATCTTCGCGCAGGATGAACGAGTCATAAAGGTTCGAAACCAGCAGGATGTCCTGCACCCGAAACGGCATCAGCCGGTCAAAGCCCTCGACAGCATCTTCGGCGTCCAGGGATGCGTCGGAGGGGCTCTGTACAGCCATGTTCCGGAAGCTTGTCAGGTCAGGCATAGCGCCAGCGTGCGCATTGTAGCAATGTCGCGACCCGCCGATGCGGTCGTCGATGAAGCCAATGGGCCGGCTCGAATGGGCGCGACAATCGCGGATGATCAGCCTTGTTTCAGCTTGAGCTTACTCTTGTTCTCTTCGAGAAATTTCTGAAGCTCAGGAACCGCGTCCAGCAACCGGCTCCACTGCTCGTAGTAGAGCGTTACCGGAAAGCGGCCCAGCCCATATACGCTCACGCCGCCCTTTTCGCTGACGCGAAATTCCATCGCCCCACTGCGCTTCTTCGTCTCGGCCTGCTTTTCTAACTCCTGCACTTTGGCCTTTAATTCCTCATAGGTGGGTTCTGCCATAATTTGAGCCTCGAATGATTTTTCTCCATCATAGGGTGCCACGCGCCCGCCCGTCGAGATGGACTGCCTGCCCGAACTTCGAGAACCGAGTTACCCGTCAGTTCGAAAGCTCGATTCTGCTCTACCACACCCTGCACGTCTTCGCCGGCGCCATTGGTTGGCCGGCTTTACAGTTGAACGCCTTGCCGAACTCGGGCATGTTTACCAGCACTCCATTGGCGCGAAACCGGTCCGGAGAGTGAGGGTCGGTCGTCGCCACCAGCCTCTCCAGCTCTGGCCGCCATTCCGAGCACCAGTCCTGGGCAAATCCCACGAACAGTTGCTGGATCGGCGTGTATCCGTCCTGCGATCTCTTGTCGAGATCGATACCATCCTTCTTGGCGCGGGCCAGGTATGCCATCCATGCCAGGCGCATTCCACCGTTATCCGCCGTGTTCTCTCCCAGCGTTAGCTTGCCGTTGATTTTGGTGTCGCCCACGCTGAATTCGCCGTATTCGTCGACGATGCACTGGGCCTTCTGCGTGAACTTCTCTTCATCCTCTTTGGTCCACCAGTCCTCCAGATTCCCGTGGCCGTCGAACTGCCGCCCTTCGTCGTCAAATCCGTGTGTGATTTCGTGCCCCATGAACAGGCCAATGTGCCCGTAGTTCAAAGCATCTGGCTGGGTCGCATCGAAAAAGGCCGGCTGCATTACGCCCGCGGGAAAGTTGATGTCGTTCATGTTCGAGTTGTAGAAGGCGTTCACGGTGGGGGTCGATGTAAGCCATTCTCCACGGTCCACCGGTTTCCCGATCTTTGCCAGCTGCCGTCGCGACTCGAACTCTGTGGCCCGCAAGTTGTTTCCAAAGGCGTCGCCGCGCACGATGTCCAGCTTCGAGTAGTCGCGCCAATGATCGGGATAGCCCACTTTGTTGGCGATCAGGTGCAGTTTTTCCTTCGCCCGTGTCTTGGTAGCTGGGCTCATCCAGTCCAGCGAGTCAATATCACGATCCATGGCCGCTTCGATGTCGTGGATCATGAGCACTGCTTTTTCCTTGCTCGTCGCCGGGAACTGCTGTTCTACGTATGCCTTTCCCAGGGCGTCCGGAAGAGCTCCATCCGTACTGCGCACGCAGCGCTTCCAGCGCACTTCCTGCTCGGGTGTCCCGGCCAGTTTGCGCCCGTTAAAATCGAATTTCTCCGCATCCAGCGCCTTCGGCAGGATCGAGCCCGGCAGCGAATCTGCCAACTGCCACCGCAGGTAGGCCTTGATCGTCTCAAGGCTGGTCTCGCCAATGATCCGGCTCATGCCTTTGAAGAATTCCGGCTCCGCGACATTGATTTCGGCAAACGCCGGCGCTCCGCTGCCGGAAAAGATGCGGTCCCAGTTCAACACCGGAGCCAGCGCCTGCAGGTCTTTGGTGGCCATCACGTGATAAATATTGTGCGGATCGCGTTGCGACGTGATATCGAGCGAAACCCTCGCCAACTCCGTTTCCAGTTTCATGATCGCGGCGGCATCGTTCGCGGCTTGCTTGTCACTCGAGCCGAGCAGTCGGAGTGTGTTGGTGATGTGCTGAACGTATTGGTCGCGAATTTCCTGATCCTTTGCGCCCGTACGGAGGTAATAGTCCTTCTCGGGCAGCCCCAGGCCGCCCTGCTGCGCAATCGCGATCTCCCGTGTTGCATCTTTGAAATCCTGCTGCGACCCGAAGCCGAGAAATGCGTTCACGTTGATGAGTTGGTAGTGAGCGAGCAGGTCCGGCAACTCATCCTTGCCGGTGAGAGCGTCAACCCGATCCAATTCCGGCTTAAGGGCCGACAGTCCTTTCTTCTGAATTGTCGCATCATCCATGCAACTCGCGTAATAGTTACCAATCTTGCGAGTATTGGCGTCGCGCGACGGATCGTCGGTCGCAGCTTTCTCCAGTATCCCGTGGAGCACCTGCCGGTTGTATTGCTCCAGGTTGTAGAACTGGCCGGAGTACGGAGAGTCCCTCGGAATGGGGTGCAACTTGTGCCAGTTGCCACAGGCGTACTGATAGAAATCGACGCATGGGTCGGCGCCCGTGTCCATCACGCCTTTGTCGAGACCAGGAATCAGCGAAAAAGTCGTGGGCGCACTCGTCGTCGGCGCGACGGGAGCCGCCTGCTGGGCGAAAAGAGAGCTGGCGCAAATCAAGCCAAAAACGAGAATGAAGCTTACCTTGATCGACAACATGAATTCCTCCGTAATACGCGCTACCGGAATGGCCAGAAAAGATCGCGGCAATCCAGCGCCAGGTTGAAACATCATCCGCAGCCCGATCGTCGCTCAGACGACCCGACCCCTACGAAGGTTAGCACGGCGGATCGTCTCAGAAGAATCGTCCGACGCTGAAGAAAAATTTGCGGTGGTTGTTGTCGCCCAGGCTGCCTCCGAAAAATACCGGCCCAAACAACGTTTGGAACAGAAGTCCAACGGTGCCGTCTTGCGCCACCTCCGTTGTGCTGGCAGGCTGGCCGTAGGCCTTTCCCGCCTCATACATCGAGAGCAGGTAAACGTTCTGCTTCAGCAACGGCGAGATTTCCCGCAACCGGTAGAGAAATGCCGGTTGCAGCAGGAAGTACTGGTTGGTCAGGAATTCGTTGCTACCATACCCGCTTAGGCGCAGCGGTCCTCCCAGACTAAAGGGCGGAAAGCCTGTGTCCTGCGTCGTAAACGATGTGCCGCCCGAGCCGAAAAGCAGAATGGAAGATTTGTGGTTGATTGCCTCCGCCACGCCCGCTCGCACCTCCGCCGTTGGGACAAAGCCAGGTGCGCCCGGCTTCCTATCGTAGAAATGGAAGGTCGTTTCGACACGTTCGCCCCGGCGAGGAATCATGGGATCGTCAAAGCGATCCAGGCGATAGCTCAAGGACGTCATCCCGTAACGCCCGCGCACCGTCGGCACGACCGGCGTACCCAGATCTTCGCTGATCTTCTGATACCCGGTTTCATAACCCACCCGCATCTCGGCCGCGCGGCCAAACGTGTAGCCAATATCCAGTCCTCCCGCGAATGTCCGGTTGCGATACTCGCCCAGAATCTTGTTACGCTCATATATGTTCAAGGGACTGCTGTCGGCGGTTCCGTGCGTCGCCACAAACCACCCGGTATGGAAGTTGAACGGATGAAAGAACTCTGTCTTCGCTCCGTATTCCGAGCCGGCGATAACATCATTTCGCCACTCGGACCCAAAATCTCCCACATCCATAAACGTAATTCGTGCTCCTACTTCAAAGAGCACATTCTTGTAGTCCGACCCGTCAATCACAAATAACGGGTGCACGGTGGGCGGCGCATACTCCTTTTCCTGGGTTTCAACTAGCAGGCCGGTTTCGCCATTCCGGCTTGTTTCCTCGTATCCGGCCTGTGCAAACCGCCCCAGGCCGGTGATCTGCATCATTCTCTGATTGAGCACTTCGGTCTCAATCGGCTTTCCCGCCAGTCCGGCGGTATCATGTTGCAGGCCGGCCAGAATGTCGCCTTTGGCTCCCGTGACCTCCACGAATTCGGGTGTCGAAGAGCGCCGGCGCCTGGCAGCGCGCGCGGCTTGCAGTTCGCTCCAGTCTTTCTCCCCAATCTGCAACCGTTGAAGTACTGCGCTCTTCTGCTGTGCCGCCTTGTATCCTTCCATCTCGATCGGTTCGAACCTGGCGTAGTCGGTCGTGCCGTATTTCTCCAGATTCGCGGTCAACACAATGTCGGCCTTCTCCATGCTGGCCAGTTCATTCACTGCGATCGATACGCTCGCTGATTGTTCCAATACCCCAATCGACGTCAACGGCTCATTGGGGTCGAGCTTCTGCGTCTGCAAATGGACCGCGATCACGATGTCGGCCCCCATTCCGCGCGCCACATCTACCGGTAGATTGTCCAGCAGACCGCCATCTACGAAAACATGACCGCCTCCCCGCACCGGAACAAAAATCGCCGGTATCGACATAGTGGCGCGCATCGCTTCGGCCAGCGATCCTTCCTCGAACACAAATTTCTGCCCCGATACCAAGTCGGTTGCGACGCAGCGAAACGGAATCGGCAAGTCGTCGAAGCTCTTCATCTGCGAATACGGCAGGCCCACTTTGTCCAGTATCAGTCCCACCTGCTGCCCCGAATTAAAGCCGCTTGGAAATTGAGTCCCGTGTTTCAATCCGAATTCGAGAGCGTTCTCATATTCGCGGTTATCCTCCTTGCGGCGAAAGGCCAGATCGCGGTACGGTGTGGCGCCGCCCAGGACTTTATTCCATGGGATGCTCCGCACCAGGGTGCGAATCTGGTCAGGAGACTCTCCGGATGCGTAGATACCGCCGACCACGCCACCCATGCTCGTTCCCGCGATCAGGTCCACGGGAATGCGGTTTTCCTCCAGCCACTTGATTACCCCCACGTGCGCCAACCCAAGCGCTCCTCCGCCTTCCAGCACCAATCCAACCCGCGGCCTTTGCCCTCCCGCATGCTCGCCCGCGTTCTTCAGATCCGCATCGGACCCGCGCTGCCCCCACAGCATGGCTGACAGCGAGATCCCCGTAACAAGAAAACCAAGAAAACATAGAATGGCAACCAGTAACCCTCGGGCAAAGCGTCGCGCGTTCATTGCGGAATCTCCCGGAACCGATCAAGTCTACTTCGTCGGCCGTTAACTCCGAAGAACGCCGCCATTCTCTGCGCAATCTTCGTTTGTGGGTATAGGGCCGGCCAAGTTGCTTCCCTCCAGATGCAATGCGTTTCACACCTTTTGACCCATCCCGAAATATCGTTGAAGTTCTCTGAAAATCAATAACTTGCGTGACATTGCCGCGCTCCAGTTGGAAGTTGACATGCTAGACTTGTAAGGAACGCTGATCGCAAGGCGCAGAGTCAGAAGGGGAATATTGTGGCCAAGAAGAAAAGTCCGTTGGAAAACGTGCTCGTCCTGCTCATCCTTGGAATCCTGGCCGGGGCGGTGGGAGGCTTGGGGGTTGGACTGTTTCAGCTTCGCGCCATATCACAGGCCGCTGCGTCTTCGTCTGCTGCAGGAAAGTAAAACCACCCTCAGCTCTGCTTCTCGCGCTGGCTGAATGGAGCGGGAGGAGGGAGTTGAACCCTCGACATCCAGCTTGGGAAGCTGACGTTCTACCGCTGAACTACTCCCGCTCAACTTCGCTAGATTATCACCCCATCGAGAACGAGCACAATCTCGTCTTTGTCAGGGTTGCGCAGTATCCGCATCCGCCGATCTGCCATTCAGCGGCTGCGATAACGATTCCGGAGCAACCCGCGCTCCCGCCGGCCGGATTCCCTTTGCTTCTACGATCGACCAGCGCCAATCTTCGTCGGCCGCCGGCGTGATCCCTATGCTCTCCCGGATCGCCGCTGTGTTGAAAGCCTTGGTTTCCGTTTTCAGATGGTAGAGAAGCGTGACATTCGATCGCCGTTCCACGGTGGCGGCTCCTCCCGTCTTGCTGGCCGGAACCACTCTCGCTCTCGCCGCCATTTCGGCGTTGTATCCGGGCTTGCGCTCCAGCGTCAGGCCGACGGTGACTTCTCGCAGCTCCCAATCGGTGCCGTTGTATAGATCCAGTTGCAGGCTATCGTCCTGGATGGAGCCGGGTCCATCCAGCTTGACCAGCTGATCGAGGGGCAGATTTTCCACGAGCACTGGCTTGACCAGCAGTGCGCTGGCGCGCGCATTAAAGGACAGGCTGCACGTCGCATCGGGCGACGTGACTCTCAGCGTATTGCCGGATGGGTCAATCGACAGAACTGTCTTGGGCTCAATGACGGGTCGCGCCTTCTTTGCATCCTCCATCGCCTGGTTGAAATTGTCATTGTCAATCACAGGATGCGCTGGCTCGGGTGGCTGCTGTCCTTGCTGCTGAGCCTTGCTCTTGCGCAGATTGCGTGCCAGATCGCCGAGCGAGGGACCATCATCTTGCGCGGCCGCGGCCAGAGGCCATGCGAGTGCACAGGCCACGATCAATAACCAAACTGGGATTCTCGGTCTCATCATTGCAGCTTGCTACCTACCTTGCCCTACCCTCCTGCTTCACCGATGACCGCACCCATCGGCGGCCATAGTCATCTTGCCCGGCAAAGATCGGATGTTGCACAGACAAAGCTCAACCCCGCCGAAGTGTCCCCTTCTTTTCAAAGGCGAGAAAAGCAGCTATGGAGTTCGCCCTGTCCAGCTCTAGTTTGAGGGGTGGCGTAACAGGAAGGAAGTTACCGGAGTCACATCGCAGGAGTGGTTTTCCGACCAATAAGAAGCTAGGAAGGTTGGACACGCTCAGATCGAAGTGCGCGCAACGGGGCGCGCCCAAACCCTTCCAAGCCGACTTGGTCCCTACAGCAGGCCAGAACTCCTAAAACGCTGTATCGGATCCGCTACCGGCACCGATTGACGCTTGAAAACCCAGCGCGCCACCGCGATCCCCAATGCCGCATAGCACAGATGCCAGAGTTTCATAAAATCTCCCCACGCCGGAACCGCACCTGGGGAGCACCTACAGGTCCCGTCGTGCCTTCACGCTACCCTTGATGTATCGGCAAATCCAGCCCACGAATGTGCCATAAAGTGGCTCCGAAGGTCACACCCCCGATGACTACCGTCCATCCCGACCGGTCCGACCAGCTCATCAGCCTAGTACAATTTCACCCTCGCGTTAGCCCTCAACTCCCGTGTTCAGGAGGCATCCAGATGCCGACCACAGAGCCAGCAAAACCCACGCCCGTTGTCTTTGAAGGAGTCTGTCCGATCTTGCGCGTGAAAAACGCAGCCGCAAGCATCCAGCACTACGTCAAAATTCTTGGTTTCAAGCGCGATTGGCAGTTCCCCGAAGGAGATTCTCCATTCTTCGCCTCCGTCTCACGCGGCCGCTGTCACATTTTCTTAAGTGAAGGCGACCAGGGAAATCCCGGCGCATGGGTTTGGATCGGTGTCGAAGATGCCGACGCGCTCCTGAACGAATACCGGAGCAGCGGCGCGAAAATCCGCCATCCACCGACTAACTATTCATGGGCATATGAGATGCAGGTAGAAGATCTGGACGGCAACGTCTTACGGCTAGGCTCGGAGCCCAAGAAGGATCAGCCCACAGGCGAGTGGCTCGATATGAATGGCAAAGTCTGGCCGCCCCAGCGTTGAATTTGAGCGTAATCGAATTGTTAAGCCAATCTGGTGGCGGATCGTAGGCAGGATCGAAGAACGACAGCCGCGACCATGGTTACGATGGGCGTGACTATCAAGGTGAGGAGCCCCATCGCCAAGAAGGTGATAGCTGCAGTGATGAACGCGACTCCGATGAGGATTGCCCAGTCTTTCCAAGTTGCTCCCCTACGGAATATCCCATAGTAGACAAGAAGACCAACTGGCAGTCCAACTATGGCACCGTTTATCCCGCCCTCGAATACGGCGAACTGAAAACTAGAAAGGTCCAGACCAAACGCGAACGAACCACCGAAGAAGTGCGCAGCCGTTCCCACTGCCCAACCAGCAGCTATGCATTCAATGCAGACGAGGAACACTCTGGCTGCTGCGTAGGCTACGCGAGTGATCGCTTGACGGTCTTCCATGTCAAGAAGCATACCAGCGCGGCGCTAGGCTCGATCAAGTTACTCGTGTGCTCCGTGGTAGTTGCCGTTATCAGGCATTCCCACAACTTTGGGCCGCTGTACGCCCTTCAGCCATCCCCCTCAAAAACGCTTCGACGGCCTGACAGTAGCGATCCCATCCGACAGCGTGTCTACAAAGTCAAGTCTTGGCTATCACGCCTCAATCCATCCCCCGCCAACCACCACGTCGCCATCGTAGAACACCGCCGCCTGCCCCGGCGTGATCGCTCGCTGCGGCTCATCAAATGTCACCGTCACCTGGTCTGGCCCAGTCGTCTCAATCACCGCCGGCGCCGGCTGGTGCTTGTGCCGAATCTTCACCGCGACTCGCATAGGTTCCCGAAGCGCATCGGTCGAAATCAGATTCACGCGGTTCGCCCGGAGCGTCCTCGAATACAATTCCTCCTCGCGGCCCACCACCACTTGCCGCGTGTCGTTCTTGATCTGGATCACATACAGCGGCGATCCCGTCGCCACACCCAACCCTTTGCGCTGTCCCACTGTGAAGTTATGCACGCCGGCGTGCTCGCCGATCACAGCGCCATCGCCGGTGACCATCTCTCCGCCGACATCGAGGCGCGCGTGGTCTCCCTGCTCGGCAAGATACGCGTCAAGAAACGCCTTGTAGTCGCCGCCCGGAACAAAGCAAATTTCCTGCGAGTCCGGCTTCTCGGCAATCACCAGATTGTACTGGCGCGCCAGCTCCCGCACCTCGGGCTTCGTCATTCCTCCGAGCGGGAACAGCGTGTGGCTCAACTGCTCCTGGGTCAGCCCGAACAAGAAATACGTCTGGTCTTTCGATCGATCTACGGGCCGCTTCAGCAACCATTGTCCGCTGCGCTGGTCAAATTCCACTCGCGCATAATGGCCGGTCGCGACCTTCTCGGCACCAATTTGCTGCGCGACAATCAGAAGCTGGTCAAACTTCAAGTGATTGTTACAGAGACTGCAAGGGATCGGCGTGCGCCCCGCGAGATACTCTTCGACAAAAGGGCGCACCACGTCCCGCTCAAACCGCTCTTCATGATTCACGACGTAGTACGGAATGCCGATCGTCTCCGCCACCCGCCGCGCGTCATACACATCGTCAAGCGAGCAGCACCGGCCGGTGACTGTTTCCGGCATTCCCTCGCGCCCTGCCAGCCGCCGCTGGTTCCAGAGCTGCATAGTCAATCCAATGACGTTGTGCCCATCCGCGCGCAGCATGGCCGCCACGGTCGAGGAGTCCACTCCTCCCGACATCGCCACGGCAATGGTTTCGGATAACAAGCTTCTGGCTCCCGGTTGCTAGCTTCCAGCCACGTTGGTTACATAAGAGTGTCTACGTGGCTCCAACATTGAATGATCTGTCATTTGATGAACTGTCACCCTGGGCGAAGTCGAAGGCCACCTGCACCCCCAAAAAGCCGCGATGGTCGCCGCCAGGCATTCCAAGCAGGCAGGCAAGCCCAACGGCTCTAAGCTCGCAGCTCGTGGCTCGAAGCTCGCAACCCTTTCCATACCGGCGACAATTCCCTCAATCGCCCAACTGCCTTGCGTACCAAGCCGACAGCAAAATCAACATCTTCAGCCGTATTCTGCTTCCCCAGGCTGAAACGGATGCTTGCCCGCGCCTGCTCGGGCGTTCGTCCCATCGCCAGCAAAACGTGCGAAGGCTCGATTGCGCCTGACGAACACGCCGCGCCGGTCGAAACCGCCAGCCCTTTTAAATCCAGCGCAATCACCAGCGCCTCGCCATCGATTCCGTCAAAGCAAATGTTCGTCGTATTCGGCACTCGCGGGTGGTCGGCCTTTAAGATCGCAGGGCGCCCCATCCTTTGCGTACTTTGCAAAGGGAGGGCGTCCACGCCATTCGCGAAACAAGCCTCGATTCCCATCAACCCTCGTTCCAGCCGATCCCGCAGCTCGGCCATCTTCAGATGATCCCCGCGCTCCAGTCCGGCAAGCGCCAGCTCCGCCGCTTTGCCCAGCCCCACAATCCCCGGGACATTCTCGGTCCCCGCACGCCGCGATCGCTCATGCCGTCCGCCATGAACCTGAGCCTGCAACTCCGTCCCCTTGCGCACATACAACGCGCCCACGCCCTGCGGACCGTGCAGTTTATGCGCCGAAATCGTCAACAGATCGCACCCAATCTCATCCACCACAACCGGGATCTTTCCCGCCGCCTGCACAGCGTCGGTATGGAAGTAAGCGTCAGCCTGTGCAGCAATCTTTCCTATCTCCTCGACTGGCTGCACCGCGCCTGTCTCGTTATTTGCCATCATGATCGAGATCAGCTTTGTTGAGGGCCGCAGCGCCCTCCTCACATCCGCCGGGTCAACCCGCCCGCTGCTATCGACGGGAATGTAAGTGACCTCGCATCCCTTCTCTCCCAGATGCCGGCACGTGTTCAGCACCGCATGGTGCTCAACCGTCGAGGTAATGACATGATCTCCGGCGCGCGCCACGCCGAAGATTGCCAGGTTGTCAGATTCAGTGCCCCCGCTCGCAAAAACCACCTCTGACGCGCGACAACCAATCAACCGCGCCACCGACTCCCGCGCTCGCTCTACCGCGGAACGCGTTTCCTGTCCATGATGGTGAATGGACGAGGCATTTCCGAAGCGCTCGCCGAAGTAAGGCCGCATGGCATCGAAAACCTCGGGCAGCACAGGTGTAGTTGCATTGTTGTCGAAATAGACCCGCGCCATCATGCTTTTCCATTGTACCGATGCGGCCCGCGGCACGAAAAGCGCGCTGCACCAGCGCGCCGCGCGACCTGCCCGCCCACAAAATTGTCGGAGTCTTAAGGGATTGAGCGACGCATGCTGACGCCGGCGGTCAGGAGCGCGCAAAAGCTGATGGATTGATGAGCTGCGCCCGGGTGGATGGAAAAGCAAGCTGCCGGCAGGTAGCCGTTATCGAATCACACTTTTCTTAGTGACCCTGCGCCAATTGCGGCGTCTTCTCGCCCAGCGTGAAATGCACTTCTGCGGTCCCTCCCGACGGAACCGTAACTGACTTGCTCCAGCTCACCGCCGGTGAGAATACCGGCCGCTTCACGCGAACCTGCGTGATGATGTCGTACAGCGGGTTTTCGCCCACCACCCTCCACCCTTCATGCCACGCCGCGATTTCATACTGCCCGGCGGGCACGTTCGTCAGTTCAAACCTGCCCTCGCTGTCGGTGACTGCGTAATACGGATTGGTCGCCACCACAGCCTGCCCGTTCATCCACACGTGCCCCGCGTTGCAACGCAGATCTACCATGCCTTCTCGCGTCATCGGCCGGCTGATCTCCTGGCCGGCGGCGGTAAACGGAAGATTGTAGTCGGCGCTTCCCGACATGTGCACCGTATGGAGCAGCGGATCGCTGCTTCGCACGGTCAGGCTGGCATCCATGGGCACAAGCAAAATGTGCGGTTCGTACCGGCAGTTCTTCTGATTGAGCATCCGCCGCGCGGGCGGCAAATCCATTGCTTTCCCCGCTCTGATATCCCGGAGGAAAACAACCGTATTCTCGACTCCTCCCGATGGAGAAACCAGCAACCGCTCCAGGTCGCGATGCTTCTGTCCCAGCGGATCACAGACCTGAGGATCTTTATTGATTTCGAGGCTCGCCAGATGCGGCACAGGTCCTTGCCATTTCACGGTTCCGCGAATCGTCCCGCCATTCTGTACCGAGATAACCTGATATCCCGTCTGCGCGGCGCAGAATCCAGCCCCCAGAACTATTCCAAGAATCAGACGTCCCATTGCTTTCATGAGTTCCCCCGAAATACCGTGCGGCCTCATGAGGAGGTTGAAGGCCGGAGCCCGCGGCCGTCATTAATGCGGGTACCCTACTTTGCACAATATTGGAGAACATCGCAGTGATGCAAATAACAACAGTTCACGGACTGTCGGTGCTGTCGGGGCCACTTTCGCCTCCGAAACTTGGGTTTTTGCCCCGCCAATTTCCTCTCCAACCGGTTTACCCGTAGTACCGGAAGTCGGCCCAGAACTCCGGCCAGCTTTGCCGGAGGCCCCGGCAGACATAAATATCCGGATGGTCTTCTGTTTCCTCGTTCTTTACGCGATAGGAATTCCCGGTGTGTCCCGTAAGTTGGCAAGCGGCAAAATTCTTGTCCAGGAACCGTTTTGAAAGGCCTACCACAATCAGGGTCTCTGGCGGAGGATCGCCGTATCCCCGCTGCCAAAATGAGTTAATTCCGCTGATCGCCCTGGGCAGACCATAACTTGGACCATATAGATTGATAGCGCCTGCCTCTCCATAGTTTCCCGCCATAATGCCAAGCCGCGTCCGGTCTTCAGGCGAAATGGAGTCGCGTATACGGGCTACTGTCTGAACCAATTCGTTCCAGCCAATTTCTTCCCGAAAGTCCCCTTGCACCCTGAACGCGGCCCGTCCCCAAGCTGAATTAATGGGAGCGATGGGCAGGAAGAAAGCGATCGCCAGGGCCACATCCACCGCCATCGCCGTCCATGCTGCGACCCGCACCGCCCTTGCGCTCCCGCGACTGAGTGTCGCCAGCCATCGCTCGCCCCACACACTGCCCGCCGCATAGAGCATCGGGTAGGAAGCCGCCAGATAGTAGTCCCGGCCTTTCGCTACCACGAAAAGCAACAGCGGAACTACATACATGTAACCCAGCATCCGGAATTTCTTGCCCGCTCGCGCGAACAGGCAAAAGTAGAGCCCGGCCATCCACAGCGGCAAGGCAAGGAGCGTCATCTTAAGCTGCCCGGGGAACAGAAAACCCTGCGTCCGCCCCCAACGAATGTCGCGCGCATGAATGTAATGCAGAAAATCGAGCGAGACGAAGTGATTCCGGGCTTGCCAGACAGCATTCGGCAGAAAGATCAGCACCGACAGCCCCACGCCCAGCCAGAGCCACTTGCTCTTCAGCGACTCTCGCACGTCCGTCAGGAGCGTCCCAGCCGCAATTCCAACGGCAAAAAAGCCCGTGCTGTATTTCGTCATCATGCCGAGGCCGATAGCGCTGCCGGCTGCCAGCCACCAGCGCGGGTCGCTGGTGGTGATCAATCGCACTACAAAATACGCCGCTAACACCCAGCACAGATAGTCGAACGATACATACTGCATGAGCGCACCGCCGCCCAGGCAAAAAGGGAGCGCTGCCACTGCCGCTACTGTCTGTGCACCACGCCCGCCTCCAAGCTCCTTCGCCATAAGCCCTGTCAGAACCACCGCAATCGCCTGCGCCAAACCTGCAAACAATCGAAATCCGGCCAGCGACGTCCCAAACAAAATTAGCGACAATCGGCCAAAGAAAGGAGTAACCGGCGGGTACGCCACATATCCCCAGGCAAGGTGCCGGGAGTCTTCAAGTGTGGCCAGTTCATCGCGGTGAAATCCGTACCGCTGCCCGGTTGCCAGATGCACCAGCACCGTAGCGGCAGCCATGTAGATAAGAACTGCTTCCTCGCTCCTCCACCAGTCTGGACTGGCGGGTAGGCGGGGGCTCTCGTCCATATTCTCACCCGGGTTTGACCATGTGGCGCTCACGACCAAGCCGATGTTATCGGAAAGCACCAGCCTTAGCGATTTCCCGCCGCCACATATTTTTGGGGATATTCGCGGCCTATGTAATCCGCCCGCGGTCGAATCAGCCGGTTATCGTCGAGTTGCTCGATGACATGTGCGGTCCATCCGCTCACCCGTGAGACCGCAAATATCGGAGTGAAAAGATCGACGTCGATGCCCAGCGTATGGTAGGTAGACGCCGAGTAGAAATCCACGTTCGCATTCAACCTCTTCTCCGCATTCACAAATTCTTCAATCTTCTGCGAGTATTCGAACCACTTGGCGTTGCCGCTCGACTGCCCAAGATCCCGAGACATCTTCCGCAAGTGCGTCGCCCGCGGATCTTCGGTGTGATAAACGCGATGGCCAAAGCCTGGAATTTTCTTCTTCTGCGCCAGCATGGCCTTCACGTGCTCCACCGGGTCGGCGCCGGACCTGTCGATCTCCGTCAGAATAGTGAAAACAGCCTCGTTGGCTCCGCCATGCAGCGGGCCCTTCAGCGTTCCCACGGCCGAGGTGATCGCGGAATGCATATCCGAGAGGGTTGCCGCCGTCACGCGTGCCGCGAAAGTCGAGGCGTTCAACTCATGGTCGGCGTGTAGAATCAGCGCGATATCGAGCGCGCGCTCCGCCGTCGCCGACGGCGCCGTGCCATTCAGCATCAGCAAGAAATTGGCAGCGTGGGAAAGCGACCGGTCCGGCTCTACCGTGGGTTTCCCTTTGCGAATGCGGTCATAATCCGCTACCAGCATGGCAATCTGCGAGGTCAGGCGAATTGCCTTATTCACATTCGCATCGTGATCGTTTTTGTTGTACTCGGGATCGTAGTATGACAGCTCCGAGGTCAGAGTGCGCAGCATGTCCATGGGCGGAATATGTCGCGGAACTTCCCGCAAACTCTTCAGAATAGCCGCGTCCAGCTTGCGCTCTTCCGCCATCCGTTGCCGGAGCTGCCTCAGTTCCTCGGCTTTGGGCAACCGCCCGAACCACAGCAGATAGCACACTTCCTCGAAGGTGGAGTTCTCCGCCAGGTCGTGAATATCGTATCCGCGGTACGCCAGGACCCCCTGCTCTCCGTCGATATAGCAGATGCTCGAAGTGGTCGCGACCACTCCCTCCAGACCCTTTGGCGCGTGCAGACCCGTAACGCTCGACATATCTCCTCACTTCGGCAGATGGCAGGATTTTCGCCCGTCTCCCACGGCGCGACGAGCGAACCTTCTTTTATACGCCCTTCGTATGCAACATTCCACGCCCCTACCAGCGCGAGAGCAGCTCAGTTTGAACCCGCTCTTAAGGGCGCCTTCAGCCACGGAGTAACAGAGCACGGCCGCTACCGTTACCCCGCGTCTTCACTCCGGCCAGATTCCGGCTGCGGTCTTTCCATAGATCTGCTCGCGCATCTCTTCCGATAATAGCAACTTCCGAAACTCCTCCACATTCTGTTTCAAATCCGGCACGCCCGGCCCTGGCCAGTCTGTTCCGAACAGCGTCTTATGCCCAATTTCCGCGAGCCGCGGAAAATACTCCAGCAGCCTTTTCGGCGGAATCCCGCTGATATCTAGATATACATTTGGATGCCGCCGGACCAAAAAAAATGCCGTCTCCATCCATAATGGCCGACCTCCATGTGCCAGCAAGATTTTGAGCCGCGGAAAATCCACCGCCACATCGTCCACGTAAATCGGGTCTCCATAACGGTTCCGGGCCCCCGGAAACACAGACGTCCCCGTATGAAACATCACCGGAATACCGTTGGCCTCCGCCGCCCGGTAAATGATCTCCAGTTCCTTCACTCCCCGCACATAATCGTTCGGATACAGCAATTGATGCGGTGGATGAATTTTGATCATCCGGATACCCATCCGCAGGATCTGTTCCACATCCGCCAGGATGTTTTTCGTGTGTCGCGGGTGCACGCTGCCGCAGGCAATCAGCCGCTTCGGATTCTCCTTCACGTACTCCGCGACAAACCGGTTGACCTCCGGCCCAAATCCCATTACCTCCGGCGCCACATAGTTGATCAGCACCGCCCGCTCCACTCCGCACCGGTCCAGATAGCCGAGAAACGACTTCGCCGACCGGCTGTACGACTCCACCTCCGTGAAGTTCGGGCGGGCCTTCATCAGGGCCAGTGCCTCTGGCTTAAACAACTCGTACGGCTCGATATGTACGTGGCAATCGGTAATCAATTTCAGCTCTCAGAAGCTATCTTAATTGAATTGTTTTAGGGAGAGCACGGCTTCAGCCCTGCAGAAGGCTTCTCAATGTGGCGCCGCTTCGCAAGCTTCCAGCTAGTACAAGGGGACCTTCGGATCCACTGTCCTCGCCCAGCCATCAATCCCGCCGCGCATCGATTGCACTTTCTCAAATCCCTGTTGCCTCAGCCAATTCGTGACCGTCAGCGAACGCACTCCGTGATGGCACATCACAACGATGTGTTCCTCCGGATCAAGTTCCTGCACCCGCGTCGGCACATCGCCCATCGGAATGTTCTTCGCTCCCTCGATCCGCGCCGTCTCATATTCCCAGGGCTCGCGCACGTCCAGCAGCGTAAACTCCGCTCCGGTTTTTTGCAGGGCTTTCACCTGCGCGCCAGAAATTTCGAAGTCCATTAGTGTGCTTCCCCTCCCGCTGCATTCAGCAGAATGGTCAGCGGCGGTACGTGCTCCGGCTTCATGTACCGGTTCACTAGAAATCTCTTGCCATCTTTCGCCACGTCATAAGTGAACACGTCCGTCGACGAGATCGGCGCCCGCCCATGCACCTGAAACAGTGCCGCCGGAGTGCCCGTCGCAAACTGGCTTTGCGCATTCACCGCCACCGCCATCAGCATGCCGTTCGGCGCCATGTAGAACATCTCTTTCCCATCTCCGCGCCAGCGCGGCTCGCTTCCCCCACCGCGCGACACCTGCCATTTCCCGACTGCGCCCGGGAACGAGGTCACGTAAATCTCCCACGATCCCGATTCATCCGACGCATACGCGATCCACTTGTCGTCGGGCGACACCTGCCCATTTCTTTCGCTACCCTTCGTCGTCAGCACGATCGGGTCTCCGCCCCCTGCCGGCAACATCTCCAAATGTTGGCCGGATGGCGTCTGCCGTCGGCACACAATGAACTTGTCATCCGTCGACCAGGAATTGGGCTCGATGTCATCCATGGTCGTACCCGAGATAAAAAACACTCTTTTCTCGCGCTCCAGTCCCGTCGCCGCCTTCGTTATGATTCCGGATTGTTCGGCTCCCGAGCGGTAAGCGACCGTTTTCCCGTCGCGCGACCACACGCCCGCAACTTCCTCCGCGGGATCGAACGTAAAGCGCGTATTGCCCGTTCCGGTCGTGCTCTCCAGCCAGACATCCACGTTGTTCGCTTTCGGATCGCTGATGTCGACCGCTACCTTGCTCCCATCCGGCGAAAGCGTCGGATTCGCCTGGATCGCCGGTTCGCCAACGTGCCCCAAGTCTTTCCCCGACCGGTCAACCCACGTCAGCAACGAGAGAGCCGCTCCTAGGTCGGCGCCATAGATCACAGTTCCGTTGCGCGCGACATCAAACGCGGCCCAGTACGTCGAGGGCTGAAACCCGACCACCTCCGCGATCAGGGCTGCGCTTCCTGAACCCTCTCCCGACTCGGGGTTGAACCCCATGCTGACCAGCTGTCTTTGGTCGTTCGCATAAAACAAGTGATGGGCATCAAAATCAAAGCTCGAGTGACAAAGCGCGACCAGCTTTCGCTCCTTGCCCGCCAGGGAACTCAGGTAGATGCCGCTGGTTCGATCATCCTTGAGGTTGGCGAAATTCCCAGCCCAAAATAAAAAGTGATCTCCGTCCGGCAGGAATACCGGCCAGCGATGCGAATTGTCCTCCGGAATGCGGACTCCCGCGGTCACCGGCGACATCCCGGTGCCATCGGCATTCACCCGCAGAATCGGGCTTTGCGCATCGGGAGAGTACACGATTACCCCCTTGCTCCCCCAGCTTCCGCCCCGCCCGGCCAACGCAGCCGCAAGCACCTGTGGAGTGCCTCCGGTCGCGGCGATCTTCTGCAGCTTTCCATCCGCGAAGAACCCCACGTACGCATTGTCCGGCGACCAGAACGGATAGCTCGCCCCCTGCGTTCCCGCGAGCGGCGTCACGTTCGGCGATCCGATGTGCTGGATATAAAGCATCGGCAGCGCGGAACTCTCCTCCGGTGAAACAAACGCTAGCATCGATCCGTCCCGTGTCAGCGCCAGTTGGCTGATGCTCATCTCATCCGGCACGGCCACCGCAAATTGCATGCGTGTCACTGGGGTCGGCCGCTTCGCCACATACCACGTCACGGCCGCAACCGCCGCCAGCGCCGCCACCGCCAACACTAAATACAAAACCGGAACCCGCCGTCGCCTCCCGCCAACTGCGGCCGCTCGCACCGCTCCGCTGGTTTCGCTTCCCGACAGCGCGCTCAAGGCAAACGAAAGGTCTCTTGCCGACTGAAATCGTTGCTCCGGACTCTTTTCGAGGCACCGCCGCACAATCCTCTCCAGAGTTGGCGAGATCGTTCGCCCCGAACTCGTCAACTCCGGCGGCTCGTCCTTCAACACCGACGTCATGGTCTCCGCTGTCGTATCCTTCTTGAAAGCGCGCGTGCCCGACAACATTTCGTACAGCACCGCGCCAAACGCAAAAATGTCGGTTCGCGCATCCGCCGCTTCGCCTCGCACCTGCTCGGGCGCCATGTAGCTCGCTGTACCCATCACCGTTCCGGCGACGGTGTTCGCGCTCGTGAGAGTCGCCTCATGTGGCTCGGAGCCGGCTTTCGCCGACAGCTTCGCCAACCCAAAATCCAGAATCTTGATCCGCCCATCTCTGGTTACGAAGATATTTTCCGGTTTCAGATCGCGATGCACGATTCCCTTCTCGTGCGCCGCCGCAAGCCCGTGTGCGATCTGCACCCCATACTCGATCGTCTTGCGCTGCGGCAGTACGCCCCCTTCAAGCTGCGCGCGTAGCGTTTCCCCCTCCAGAAGCTCGGAGACGAGAAATGGCCAGCCCTGGTGATTGCCAACATCAAACACTGCCAGAATATTGGGGTGGTTGAGCGCGCCGATCGCTTTGGCTTCCTGCTCGAAGCGCCGCAGCCGGTCCGCGTCGGCTGCAAAGGATTCCGGAAGAATCTTCACCGCTACATCGCGCCCCAGACGCATGTCTCGCGCGCGATACACTTCTCCCATCCCGCCTGCCCCGAGCGGTGCCTGAATCTCGTAAGGACCGAGTTTTGTACCTGAATTGAGTGCCATCCGTGCGCGTGATTATAGCCTTTATGCCGCCCGGTTGGGAGGCTTGCTCTCAGATCTGATCTTCATCGCCGCTGGTCGGAGCCATCTCTCCGCTGTTTGCTTTGGCCCCTGCTCGACAGCGCAGCGGTTCACCTGCGCGGCTTGCGTGGGACCAGCTTTGAAGGGGGTGCGGCTTGAGCCGCGCCGTTCGAAGCCGCACAAGAATCAGGGCTCTAACCCTTGCGGCTATGGCGCTTTACACGGCTCTCCTTGGGAGACAATCTCTTTCCTTCATCACCTGGATGCTCGCTTTCACAAGCTTCTTTACTAATGTTCTCGGTATCGCCACATCCGCCGGGAAGCTGACAACGGCCTTGGTCGTCGTCCAGGCCGCAAGTTCCTTTTGGTGGTTTTGTATTACAGGAGGCCGTACGTGTAGTCGTATACAAGGCTCCTTAAAGCTGAACCACGCAAACATTCCGTTGTAGTCATAGCCCTCGTAAGAATACCCCGGCCACTGGAAGTAATCCGTGCGTTCCGTTGCTCCTGGGGCCGCCTCGCGTATCACCGCCCTGATCTCCTTCAACCTGCCTTGTACTTCCTTCGGGGCCTTTGCGATGTATTTGTTGACGTCATTTTCTGGTGTCTGCTTCACGCTCACTTTTCTCGGCATAATACCTTCTTGAATTCCTGCATCAGTCTTTTTGTGTCGAAATCACCGCCACCCTCTCAACTCCCTGCCCTTGCTCGGAGACCGCCACGTCACATCGCCCTCCCCTCCTTCTTCTGACCATCAGCGCGCGTAACGAGTAAAGACGAGGTCTGTCGCCTTGGCCTTCTCGTGGCACGGAAAGCAGGGCTTCATGAACTCTCCGTCGGCGGGCTTGCCGTCCTGGAAGTGACCGAATCCCCAGCCCCCGGTCGCCGCATACCTGGTTGAGTCCTTCACCATGAACTGAACGTTTGTGGGAGTGCCGGGAACAAACGATTGCGCTTGGCCAAAGACCTTGTTGTTTTCATCCGATGCGACGTGGTGATAATGCAAGGCAGCGATGATTGCGCCGTCGGGGTACGGTTGTTTCCCTTCGCGAAAGGCTTTGATCGCAATATCGTTGCCCAAAACGGCGCCGAGACTGTTGAGGCTGCCCGCCTCGTGGGCCGAAGAGACCCACTGCCACTCGCGGTAGCCGGTGGGAATTTCCGTAACGTACGCGGCGTCCGCGTGCCCCGGCGCGGGAACACTGAAAGCGACGACTCCAGAGACCGCTGCAATTGCGACCACAAAGGACGTAAAACGTTTCATGGGGTCCTCTTCTCCAATATGTTCTGTTAGTTGAAATCAGGGGCCCTGACTTGCTTGATTCGACGAGTGGAGCCTTGACAACCCCAGGCGCCATGCTTGTTGCAACAGTGTAGGAGATTGGCTGGCTGCTGTAAACGAGCGTTGGGACGACGCTGCCGCGAATCGCCCGCACGGCTTGCCTAGGATCAGCTTTGAAGAGCGACGGTTCTAGCCGCGCCGTCCGAAGCCGCTTAAGAATCGGGGTTATTGCCCCGGTGGGACGCCGCGGCAAATCACCCGCGCGGCTCGCTTCTCACGCCTCTTCCTCTCAAGGTCGTCAAACTCATCACCGCCCCCAGTCCCCACAGCACGCCGGTTGCGATCCGTGCGGTTCGCACATACGGGGTCGGCACTCCAGCCCAGAGCGTCAGGCCCAACCCAATAAAAAAATTCATCAGAAGACAGCCGAAGAAAACCCGCTCGCGCACGCAGTTGGTCCCGAGCGCGAGTATGCCCAACAGGACGATCCAAACGACATACGTTGTTGCTGTCCATGGATCGTGGGGCCATTCGAGTTCGCTCTGCGAGATATGGGCAAAGGATATCCACGTGAAGTAAGCGCACCCGAAAAACCCCGCCGCACCCCAGAGCGCCGTACGACACATCAAATGTCCGGAGCCGTAATTCTCTGACCCGGCCGGTTTGTCGTTGGCAGTAGCGACAAATCACCTCGAAAGAAGACTCGGCAACATCTCTTTGCCAATCCTACCCGCTCTTCCCGAATCCCGTCACTCCCAATTCGTGTTCGCCGTCATCTCATCTTCAACTCGGCAGCAAATGCTCTTGGACGGCCCCGCTCGACTACTTCCCTATCCATGCCGGCGCTCGTTTCTCGAGAAACGCGGCAATCCCCTCACGCGCATCCGCAGTCGAGATCAGTTCTTCCAGGTAGATCTTCTCCGCGCGCGCCAGCCCCCTTTCGAAGTGAGCGGCGTCCCACGCATAAAGCGCCTTCTTGGCGTATGCCAAAGCCGCGCCGCTTAATTGCATCAGCTCGCCGATTGTCACTTGCAGCAAGCCTTCCAGTTTCTCGGCTTGGACGGAACCGTTGGCGAGGCCAATGGCCGCCGCCTCCTCGCCTGAAATCTGCCGCCCGGTCAGAATCAACTCGCTGGCACGTTTCTGCCCAACCAGTGCCGGCAAAGCCACCGCCGCGACGGGTGGAAAACATCCCAGCTTGATCTCCGGGAAGCCCCACGTCGCATCTCGCGCCGTGTAAGCAATGTCGCAAACCGCGGCGAGTTCCGCCCCACCGCCCAGGCAAGTTCCCCGCACCACAGCTATCGTGATCTTGCGCGAGCCCACAATCGCCCGGATCACCGCGTGAAAGCTCGTCAGCATCTCATGCACCAGTTCCGGCGCATGTGCCTTGATGTCCACGCCCGCAGAAAATGTTCGCTCATCTCCCTCGAAGACAACCAACGAAGTATCTGTTCGTTCCTCGATCTCTCCCAGCGCTTGCGCCAGCTCCCGCATCATCGGGATATCGATCACATTCCGGGGAGGATTGGCCAGTCGAATTCGAGCCAAAGGAGGCGAGAGCGTTATTTCAATATGACTCATACCCAGGCGTGTGTTCGCATTGCATGCTGTGGGAAAGCACCCAAAGCCGTCTCTATCCTTAAGATGCTGCCGTCGGCTTCCCGGGGCGGGGTTACAGATTGATGGCCGACTTCCGCGGCTCGCCGATCGTCGCGAACGGATCCCGCGCCCCTTCTTTTTCCTTGATCCACTTCTTTTCGTTGCGCAGGATGTCGAGCAAAAGTTCCTTGTCCTTCGCCGATGGCAGCACCTCCTCGCAATGCTCGCGGTAAGCCCGCTCGTCAAGTGTTTCTCCCGTTTCGCAATGAAAGGCCTTTTCTTTCCACTGCCCAATGCTTCGGTTGAACCGTATGTCCGGCGTGTACAACTTCTTCTGCCCCGGCTGCAGGAAGGTGTTCAGGCGCTCCACCAGTCCCGCGACCTCTTGCCGGTAAAGATGACGGTTGTAGTCGTTCAGATCGTCGAGGTCGGCAGTTGCGCCATTCTGCGGCTCGTCGTACCGTCCCTTGATCCCCCACACGTAAGCCCAATGCGCGGATGAGGAATGATCCGTGCCGAACAGGTCGTAGGAGCTGGAGATCCATTTGTTCAGATACTTTTGAAACAGGGCCTGAGGTATGACACCCGCCTCAATAATTCTGCGCAAGCCGTCGTTCCCCGTGCCCATATGGAAGGCCTCTTCGCGCAGCATGTAGGAAGTCGAGCGGCCTAGCGGCGCGAACGCCGAGTACTTCAGCATCTGCAACTGGAACTTTCCGTCGCGATCGACGAAATCGGTGTAGACGAAAAAATCGAGCCAGTTGTCGACGTCCACATTGAACGTGCCCAGCAGGCGCTTGTTTTCGAACGCGCGCCGCTCAAGCATCTTTTGCGCCTCGACCTTGCCCGAGTAGCCGAAGAAATCGATCAGCAAGGCGCACATCTGCCAGCCGTGCCGCATTTCTTCGATCATGACGCGCGTGAGCGCCTTGCGGTCCCAGTCCGTGGGCGCGGTCTCGAACAGGTTCCTCTGCTGCTCCACGCTGGCAAACTCGGTATCGCCCTGGTAGACGATCATGTTCATGAGCGCATCGCGCATCTGCTGCGTGGGGATCTGGCGCATGTTCTCCCACTTCTTGCCGCCCTTGTAGGAACCGAACTGAATGTCATCAGTTTCGATCGCGCCGTAAAGCGTATCGAAGTGGAACGACTTGACATCGTCCCCGTTGACGCCAATCTCCTGGCGCCACTCGTTGAACAGCCCTACCCAATCGCTGAAGTTTCCGATTTTTGCTACTTTGCCTGGCATATTTACCTCGGGGGCGGAAGCCCCGGCCATTTTGTTCGATTCTGGCGGTGCGGCTCGAGCCGCGCCCTTACAAGTCAAAGCGCTCTCGACCCCGGATTTCTTTCAGTGCCGAGAGCGGGGAGACAATCAGGACGCGCCCACTATTTCGCCTTGAATTCTGCCGGCCGCTTTTCCACGTACGCGGCTAGGCCTTCCTTCGCGTCTTCACTCTGGAAAAGCAATTGCTGATTCTCGCGCTCGACAGCGAGTGCCGACTCCAGCGGAATCTCCCAGCCTGTCTGCACGGCGCGCTTAATGCGGCCGACCGCTTTCGCCGCTTTGTTCGGAGGTGTGAACTGGCGCGCGTATTCCATGACGTTTTCCATGAAGCCGTCGCGCTCGAAGATATCGTTCACGATGCCGAGATCCTTCGCCTCTTCGAACGAAAACGTATTGCCCGTAACCATCAACTCGATCGCCTTGCTCTTCCCTACCAGGCGCGACAGCCTCTGCGTGCCGCCCGTCCCAGGGAGCACGCCCAGATTGACTTCCGGCAGACCGATCTTGCCTGCGTCCTTGCGTGCGATGCGGATGTCGGCAGCCATTGCGATCTCGAGCCCTCCGCCAACGCAGTGGCCATTGAGGGCGGCGATCACAAGCTTGGGAGTGTGCTCCAGCCGCAGCAGCGTTTCGTTCGCGTGCAGGCAGAAGTAATACTTGAAGGTCGGATCGACCGAGGCAAGCATCCTGATGTTTGCGCCCGCCGAGAAAAATTTGTCACCTGCCCCGGTGAGCACGATGACATAGACATCATTGTCCATGCGAGCTTTCAGAATGGCTTCGTCGAGCTGGCGATTCATCTCATAGGTGTAGGTGTTGGCGGGCGGATCGGTCAGTTCGATCACGGCGACGCCGCGGTCGGTGCGGTAGTTGATAAGTTGTTTGGTTGCTTCGGTGGTGGCCGGATGCATCGTGGTTGCCATAGTTGCTCCTTGAATTGTGACGCCGGCCAGGCCGGCTGAATTCTGTGAACGTCGCTTCTTTAACCTTGTCCTCGCGCGGCGCGCCCAACGCCCTGACCCTTCAAGGCTCGTTTCGCTGCAACCGCTCGGGTGTCTCCAAACTGGCGATCCGTCGCCCGTTTCCGGCTCCGCTCGCTAGGGGTCCGGGCGGAGAGAGAGGCGGCCGAAGAATTCACGCCCCCCAGGAAAAAGTCGCTCATCTCTCTGGCCAGGTCGTCCGCCGGCCCGTCAATGCGCGGGTTGTACCACGTGTAGATCCAGTTGATCATGCCGAACAGACTCATGACCGCGATCCGCGAGTTGAAGTTCAATTTGCGCATCCGCTTCAAGTCGTCCATTAAAGCAAGACAGATTCGATAGTACTCACGCTTGATGGCCGCGATCTCGGAACTGAAACCGTTCTTCAATGCTTCATCTTCGTGCGCCAGAACTTTCAGGCCGCTCTGGTTGGCCATGAAGTATTCCAGATGATTCCCGATAAAAATGCGGATGCGCTGTTCCGCGTCCGTCACGCCTTCCAGCCGCGCTTTCAACTCCGCGACGATGGTTGAGAAGGTATGTTTCTGGATCAGATACAAGAGTCGTTCCTTGGAACCGAAGTAGTGATAAAGGCCGGCGAGCGACATGCCGGTGGCTCGCGACAGGTCTCGCATAGAAGCGCCTTCGTATCCCTTTTCGCAGAACACTTCTGTCGCGTGCGAGAGGATCTCGGTCTGGCGTCGAAGGAAGCGGGAATCTTCGTTTCCATGAATCCGCGATTTGACCGGGCGCGCCATAGTTCGAACGTTCGTTCTAATTGTATTGCGATGTGAGGTAAATCACAAGGCCATGTGATATTCCCAGGATTCCTGGTCAGCGAATGGCGGATATGAAAGACCTTCACCCACAAGGGTACGGAGTATTCAGATACATGCTACGGCTGGAAAGTGGTTGGGCGCAGTGGTGCTTCAGTGAGACGACGCCGTGGCGGGAAAGACGCCGTTCGTTCCAGGATGTTGCGGATGGGTGGCCTAGCTTGCCTGCTTTGTGGTTTGGCTGGGATCAGCTTCGACGGTAACGTCCACCTCAGCTCCGGGTTTGAGTCTGACTTTCGTGCCATCCTCGTCTATAAGTGTGTTTTCGATCCGCAGTTCGCGATAGAGATGATCAGCTCCATCCACAGCGATTTGAGCTTTTTCAGTTCCACCGGACACGACTGGCGGGATTATCTTCTGCACGACGCCAGGCATCGTGGTGCTGGGTTTTTCTGGTTCATTTCTTGAGATTGCGTCGTCGAGTCTGTTTGTCATGTGACGCTTTGATTCACTATTGCCATTGGGAGTTGCTAAGGCAACAAACGATATTGGCTCAATGGGATGAAGGCACCTGCGCGACGTTTAGAACCGCATTGCTTTCGCGGAACTTGGGCGCGGCTCAAGCCGAGGCCCTTCAAAGCAGGATTCAAATAAACGCCACCCAGAAAAACGAACCCTTGCCCCTGTCATGGCTTACCGATATTGTCCCGTCAGCTACGGATTGTTGCCATCAGCTTCTCGATTTCAGTCTTTTGGTCCCCGGTAAGAGGCAGAAAGGGTAGACGTGCCGGGCCCCCGTAGTAGCCATTGAGTTCCATCGCGTATTTCACCCCCGGGACTCCGAACTCTCCAACCACGTGCTGGGCAGGCAGTTTGACGCGCTCCTGCTTTTCGCGCGCGAGCGGAACGTCACCTTCCTTAAGCGCCGCGAAAATTTCATAGCACGCCGTGGGAGCGGGACAAGCGAAGGCGAGAATCGCCCCAACCGCTCCGAGCGCGAGGGAAGGTTCGAGTTGGTGAGCGGCTCCGACCATGACCTGGAAGCCAACTTCTCTTTGGCGGGTTTTTAGTTTGCCGACAACGGTGACGGCCGACGAGGACGGCCTGGGTGTCCGGTTGTCGCCCACCGAGGTTTCGGCGGCGCCTGATTCAGCGAGCGCCGCAACCGGAACCAGTTCCCTGCTTTCTTTCTTGCTCTCGGCCTCGGAGGCTCTGACCATGCGCGGAGTGACGGCCGCAAATGTCTCGGTCACGGTGGCCGCCCGTCGAACGTGGCGCGTGCCTTCAAGCATTGCTTTAACCTTGTCCAGGTTCCCGCTCGATTCCTTGATGGCGATCACGTTGGGATGCTCGGCGAGCGCGATGACGACATCGGCGGGAATATCGTAGCCCGTCGCCTGCGGAAAGTTGTAGACGATGATCGGCAGCGGCGACTGATCGGCGACCATGCGATAAAACGCCAGCAGGTTCGCTGGATGCATCTGCTTCTTATAGTAGTGAGGCGTGCGCACCATGGCGGCATCATAGCCGAGGGCAGCGGCATATTCGGCCAGGCGCAGGGTTTCGACCGCCGACTCAATTCCGACGCCGGCGATCATGACTTTGTGAGGCGCGGCGGCGGCAATCGCGCTTTTCAATACCTCGCGGCGCTCCTCATCGGACAGCAGGATGGCTTCTCCCGTCGATCCCTGCACAACAATGCCAGCGACGGGCGTGCGCGAATAACGCTCGACATTCGTCTCGAGCTTCTTGTAATAGACCTGTCCATCGGGATAAAACGGCGTCGTGATCGGAGGGAAGATTCCGGAGAGAAGCATAAGGCAGCTCCTTGGCTGCTAGCTCGAGCTGGCAGCGCACACCTTTTTAGATTAACAGTTCCAGGCTTGCTGGGACTTCCACAACAACTGTCGGGCGTTAGAAAGCACCCTGCCATCACACGGTACGGGCAAAACTGGCGCGCTTTCCTTGGCGGGCCTTCGAAACAATCTGTCGACTATTCACAGGCGGGGAGTTTTGTGCCCGTCGGGTCAACATCGCGGCGGTACTGGTCCTCGCTTCCGACAAAAAATCGGGTGAAGAGCGTACTGGTTTTATCGTCGACCAGGGTCTCAACCTGCCAGATCATTCCGATGCCTTTGCAGACTCCGGCATTCGAGATTTGCGAGCGGCGAGCTTTGGGCGCGTCTCCGCCAGCAGTGACCGCGTAGAAGTAGAAGTCATCTTTTCCGTGGCCGCTTTGCGGGTTTGAGGACGTGGAGAGAATACCGTGGCTGTTGAGCTTTAGCAGGCGGTGGCCGTCTTCGAGAGGAAGGGGCGGCGCGTCTTTCTTGCGATACTCGATGCGGGTCCAACCGGTAAAGCCTGCGGGAATCAGATAGCGTTCCGGCGGGCGGTTGCGGAAAGCCAGATCGAAAGCCGCCGGCCCGAACAGGAGGGCGGCGATAAAGATGGGTAGTCCGAGTATGGCGAGCGCGGCAAAGCCGCCCTTGGCGGTGGGCATGCAAAGGATCATTATGCACGGCAGAAAAGACGGATGTCATCCTTTCATGCATTGCACGATCTTGCTCGATCTCCCGCCGTTACACCGCTAGCGCCGAGCTATGAATCTCAATGTTGATCGTGGGCGGGTTGAGAAGCGTGTTGTGGATCAGGCATTGATGAACGGCGCGCTCCACGCCTTCGATATGTTTCTGCTCAAGGCCGGCCGGCACTTCGAGAGCGATACGGAAATCATCGAGGCGGGGAGGGTCTTTCCGCTTGTCGGCTGTGACGCGGACGCGGGTGCCCTTTTCGGCGAGCTTGTGCTTGCGCAAATACACGGCGGCGTAAAAGCCGGCGCAGGATGCAAGCGACGCGAGCAGCAGTTCGGGCGGCGTCATACCCTCGTCGAAGCCGCCGTTTTCCGCGGGTTGATCGCAGGCGATAGCGTGCTGGCGGGCTTTGATTTCGAATTGAACTGCGCCGAGATGATCGACCGTGACTTCCATAATTCCTCCCAGAATGAAAATTCTTTGTGGCTAACTCGCTTTATTTGCGGCCGGTGACAATGCGTCGTCGAGCCGCTCGCGAACCAGGGCCCGGGCTCGGTGGAGCCGCGATTTCATAGCCGCCGACGAGATGCCGAGCTTGGAGGCTACGTCGTCGCCTGGTATGTCCTGCAGATCGCGCATCTCGTAGACCACGCGATATGGTTCGGGCAGACCGGCAATGGCCGTTATCAGCAGCGCCTTCATTTGGCTTTTTTCCATCTGTACGTCGATTGAGGCCTCAGCCGATCTGATCTCCCGGCCCTCCTCTTCGAGCGAGGAGAGTTGCAATAGCGGCATCAGAGCTTCTCGCCTGCGCAGTTGCCAGCACACACGATTCGCAATTCTGGCGAGCCAGGCGCGGAAGGCAACCGGGTCCCGGAGCTGATCGAGATGGCGATAAGCCTTTAACAGCGCCTCGATCAAAACGTCTTCGGCATCGGCGTGATTGCCGCATACGCGAAGCATCTGACGGTAGACCGCGTCTTTGTGCTGGTTGACCAGACGCTCGAAACTCGACGATTCCGGTTTCTGCGAAGCGGAGTTCACCTCTCAATTATTTCAGTCAAGCGCATACCCGAACGTGACTTCCATCACAGGTTGCAGGGTTGCGTCCGCGCTGCCGCATCCTTTCCAGATACGAGCCGCAGTTTGTTCCAAGGCATTCGGACAAGCACCCCAGCCATCAGGCAGACGTCAGTCAGACCGGCAAAGGTAAGACCCGCGCCGACAAAGGCCGCCAGAATAATCCAACTGTGGTTAACGGCAACGGAAAGAGAAACGCCGATGAGGACGAGCAGGCCGGCGATCAGCCGCACCTGGCGCTCGAGCGAGAAGCGCGACTTTACGCTGGTTACCAAAGGGTAATCCGCCGCAGCCCAAGCGGCCGTGCCGCCCTCAAGCACACTGATGTCGGGGCGGCAAGGTTCGAGCAGGCCAGCCACCATGCGGGCGCGCTTCCCGGCCTGGCAGACGAGGACGATTGGGACGACGGGAAGCAGATCGTCAAGGCGCGCCTCGATCTGATCCATGGGAATGTTGACGGCTCCGGGGATGTGGCCGGAGGCATATTCACTCGACGAGCGGACATCGATGAACTGATAAGGCTGCGCTTCGGGACGGTTGAGCAAGGCCGCTGCAGCGGAGATGTTTATGGTGTTCAAGTTCTCCCTCTATATAGAAGGAGCGCTGGTTTTGGGGAAAGGATTCAGGGCGTCGATACAAAAGCCCGATTTCTGTTTTCGCGTGGGCGGGCAGATGACCGGGAGGGCCTCGCGCTTGTTGTGCCGATACACGCGGAAATCGGCTCAGTTCCGTGCCAGCGCACGCTCCGCGTGCAGCGTTTGCAACGCCTGCACCCTCACTTCTCCGCGCTGTAACGCGCTGATGCCTTCGGCGGCGGCGCGGGCGGCTGAGAGCGTCGTGATGGTCGTAATGCGAGCGCTGACCGCGGCTCGCCGAATGGCTTTCTCGTCGAAATATGGATCCGGCCCGTGCGGCGTATTGATGATGAGTTGAATCCGATCGGCCTTAATCAGATCCACGGCGTTCGGGCGGCCTTCCTTCACCTTATAGACGCGATCGACCGTGAGGCCGGCGTCTTCGATCTTGTCGGCAGTGCCGTGAGTGGCGACCAGAGTGAAACCCATGTCGACAAAGCGGCGCGCGACGTCAACTATGCCCGGTTTGTCGTGGTCGGTGACGCTGATGAAGACCGTGCCCTTGGTCGGAAGCCTTTGTCCTGCGCCGATCTGGGCTTTGGCGAAAGCTTCACCGAAGTTATCGGCGACGCCCATGACTTCGCCAGTAGAACGCATCTCCGGACCAAGAACCGTATCGACGCCGGGGAACTTTGACCACGGGAAGACAGGCGATTTCACAAAGTAGTTGTGGCCGGTATCGAGGTCGCGCTGCTGCTCAATGTATTCAGGGAGAAATTCGCGCAGCTTGCGGCCAGTCATGAGCCGGGCCGCGATTTTTGCCATCGGGATTCCCGTGGCCTTGCTGACATAGGGAACGGTGCGCGAGGCGCGAGGGTTAACCTCGAGCACGTAAACCTTCACTTCCTGATGACCACTGCCGCGCTCGCCGTTCCCGCGCGGGATGGCGAACTGCACGTTCATCAAGCCGATGACTTTGAGCGCGCGGGCAAGCTTGAAGGTGTAGTCGCGCATGCGGTTGAGCAGCGGCTCGGGGATGTCGACCGCCGGCAGCACACACGAGGAATCGCCGCTGTGGATGCCAGCCTCTTCGATGTGCTGCATGATGCCGCCGATGACAACGTCTTCGCCGTCAGAGAGCGCGTCGACGTCGACTTCGATTGCATCCTCGAGAAACTTGTCGATCAGGATCGGGCGATCCTGTGAGTATTCGACGGCTTGCTTCATGTATTGGGAGATAGTGTCCTCGTCGAAGGCAATGACCATGGCGCGACCGCCCAGAACGTAGCTCGGGCGGACGAGAACTGGGAAGCCGATCTTCTGCGCGGCTTCAACCGCAGCTTCGGCGGAAGTGACCATCGCCCCGGGGGCCTGCGGAATATCGAGTTCTTCAAGCAGCTTGCCGAAACGTTTGCGATCCTCGGCCAGGTCAATGGACTCGGGAGAGGTGCCGATGATGTTTACGCCTGCCGCTTTGAGGGGAAGCGAGAGGTTGAGCGGCGTCTGGCCTCCGAATTGGACGATCACGCCGACAGGCGCGCCCGCCGAGCCTTCATGCTCGCAGATGGCGAACACGTCTTCGAGCGTAAGGGGCTCGAAGTAGAGGCGGTCGCTGGTGTCATAGTCGGTTGAGACCGTCTCGGGGTTGCAGTTGATCATGATGGTCTCGTAGCCATCTTCGCGCAGGGCGTAGCTGGCGTGGCAGCAGCAATAGTCGAACTCAATTCCCTGCCCGATCCGGTTCGGCCCTGAGCCAAGGATGACGACTTTCTTTTTCGGCGTGGGCGCGGCCTCGTCTTCTTCCTCGTAGGTTGAATAGAGATAGGGGGTATAGCTTTCGAACTCGGCCGCGCAGGTATCGACGCGCTTATAGACAGGTTTCAGCCCGTGCTTCTTCCGGAAGTGACGCACCTTCTCCTGCCCGCCTTTCCCATCGAGCCGCCACGTGCCCGCGAGGCGCCCGTCGGAGAATCCCATGCGCTTCGCTTCGCGCACGATTTCCGTCGGTACCGACTCCATCGGGTGTTTTTCCAGCTCCAGCTGCATCTCGTTAATCTCTTTGAGTTGGTAGAGGAACCAGGGGTCGATGGAGGTCATCTTGGCGATCTGCTTGATGGTGTGGCCCTGGCGGATGGCATAGCGGACATAGGAGAGGCGCTCGGGATGCGGCGTGACAAGGCGCTGGGTGAGGATCTTTGGCTCGATTTTCTCCGAGCCGACTTTCTTACCGGTGTCGAGCGCGCGAATTCCCTTCTGCAGCGCTTCTTTGAACGTGCGGCCGATGGCCATAACCTCGCCGACGGACTTCATCTGCGGGCCTAGGCTCTCATCGGCTCCGGGAAATTTTTCGAACTGCCATTTCGGGATTTTGACGACGACATAGTCGAGTGTGGGCTCGAAGCAGGCCGGGGTCTTGCGCGTGATGTCGTTGGGGATTTCGTCGAGCGTGTAGCCGATAGCTAGCTTGGCGGCAATTTTGGCGATTGGGAAGCCTGTGGCTTTCGACGCCAGCGCGGACGAACGCGAGACGCGCGGGTTCATCTCGATGACGACCATGCGTCCGGTGTTGGGATTCACGCCGAACTGAATGTTCGATCCGCCGGTTTCGACGCCGATCTCGCGGATGACGGCAATCGATGCGTCTCGCATCATCTGGTATTCGCGGTCGGTGAGCGTCTGCGCCGGGGCGACGGTGATCGAGTCGCCGGTGTGGACGCCCATGGGGTCGAAGTTTTCGATCGAGCAGATGATGATGACGTTGTCTTTGGTGTCGCGCATCACCTCGAGCTCGTATTCTTTCCAGCCGAGCACGGATTCTTCGATCAGGCACTCGTGCACGGGCGAGAGATCGAGGCCACGGGCCAGGACTTCCATCAACTCTTCGCGGTTGTAGGCGATGCCACCGCCGGTGCCGCCGAGGGTGAAGCTCGGGCGGATGATGACCGGGAAACCGATTTTGCCGGCGAATTCGAGGCCGTCTTTGAGGTTGGAAACGAGCGCGGACTTCGGCACGTCGAGGCCGATGCGCTGCATGGCATCTTTAAAGAAGAGACGGTCTTCGGCCTTCTTGATGGCAGCCACGTTCGCGCCGATGAGATGCACGTTGTACTTTTCGAGCACGCCGCCGTCGGCAAGTTCGATGGCGAGATTGAGCGCGGTTTGTCCGCCAACCGTGGGGAGCACGGCAAAGCCGGCCCCAGGAGCCATTTCGCGCTCGATGCGGATGATTTCTTCGAGGTATTCGCGCGTCAGCGGCTCGATGTACGTGCGGTCGGCCGACTCGGGATCGGTCATGATGGTGGCCGGGTTCGAGTTGGCCAGCACAACTTCAAAGCCCTCGGACTTGAGCGCCTTGCAAGCCTGCGTGCCGGAATAGTCGAACTCGGCGGACTGTCCAATGACGATGGGCCCGGAGCCGAGGATAAGAATCTTCGAGATGTCAGTTCTACGTGGCATTATGCAGTTTTGACCTTGGTTTGAAGGGGCGCGCCTTCAGGCGCGCCGTGAAAGTCGGTACCAGACTGGGGCTTTAGCCCCTGAGGGACGGCGTCCAGCTCGAAGCCAGCACGGGCAGAGGAGTAAGGATATTCTTCCGGGTGTTCGCACAGCCGTTCCTTAACAGGATTGTCGTGGATGTACACGATGTGGGCGGCGTAGTCGTTAGCATCACGAATGCGATGATCTTGAAATCCCTTTTGCCAGACCTCCATGTTGGAGCCGAGTTCCTTCTTTGCTCGAAAGGAAAATCCACCTTTGATGAATTGGACGGCTTTTTCAAGGCTGGTCTGGGGCGTCATCAAAACATGAATATGGTCGGGCATGACAACAAATTCATGCAGAAGATATGCGGATGCCCGATAGTGATAGAGCGTGTCGATGAGGAGCTTCGCCCACGGTTCTGCCTGAAAGAGAGCGCGACGTTCCCATGTCGATGAGGTGACCATATAGGTCCGGGCATTGTTCGTCGCGTGTTCTCGTTGCGGCTTCATTGGTGCTGCTAGCATTCCCTCAGCGGCTAAAGCCGCGTCAATATTTGCATCTCTTTCGGCACGCCTGGAAGGCGTGCCCTTTCAAAGCTCTGGCTCCGTCCGGAGCCGAGGATTTTCGAGATGTCGGTTCGTTTGGGCATTAGAAATCAGTCGTAAGTTATCGGTTGTGTGCATCATTCGGGATTCCACTCCTGCGGCGGGGCATCCGGCGAACGTGGCGATCCGCCTACACTCATTTGAATTCGGAGTCCACGCCAGCCTTGGCTTCCGATCTCAAAATTGATTGCGCGAGTGGCAAAGCCCTGATAGGTAAAGACCGCTGCGTAGGTGCCCGGGGCGAGCGAGAGCGCAAATTGCCCTCTCTCATTCGATTGGACTTCGGCAACGGGTCCCTGGTCGAGCGCGTGTTTGCGCAGCACCTGAATCTTGAGACACGGAATCACCGCTTCAGCGGGGTCCTGCACGACCCCTCGAAGGTCTTTGAGCTGAATGCTCGGTGCATTCTTGACCAAAGCGGCAAGTCTGTCTTTTTCCTGGCGGATCCTGTCTTTCTCCCGCTCCTCGGGAGTCACGAACCTCACTTCACAATTGGCTGTTTCATCCACGTTGTCGCTGACGCCCAGCTGGATTTCGGCAGATAATTTTCCTGAATAGGCAAGAACGCGATAGGTTCCAGGCTCCAAGCCACTCGGTCTGGCCACGCCTCGCTGATCGGTTGATCCAGTCCAAGCCAGCCTCTCACCGTTTTCCACGCGGCGATAGATGTCGATTCGCGCTCCCTCGACGCTGTGGCCGGAAACCGTTGCGGAGATAACTGGGCGTTGCGAAGAGGAGCAGAAAAGCCGTTCGTCGACGACCACGGTTTCGGCGGAAGCACTCGCGACAATGAGGCACAGCGCGAGGATTGAAGCAACCAGTTTCACCGCTTGAACTCCTCCATCATCTTCACGAAATCCTTGAACAAATAATGCGAATCGTGCGGCCCCGGCGCGGCTTCGGGGTGGTACTGGACGCTGAACAGCGGCAGGTTGCGATGCCGCATGCCTTCCAGCGTCTTGTCGTTCAGGTCCACGTGCGTTAGTTCGACTTCGCTTTGCGGGAGCGAGTCGGGGTCCACCGCGAAGTTGTGGTTGTGGGCGGTGATTTCCACTTTGCCGGTTTGCAGCTGCTTTACCGGATGATTGCCGCCGTGGTGTCCGAACTTTAGTTTGAAGGTTTTGCCGCCGAGCGCGATGCCGGTGAGTTGATGACCAAGGCAGATGCCGAAGATCGGCTGGCGTCCCATGAGGCGGCGGATGTTATCGACCGCGTACGTACAAGGCTCGGGATCGCCGGGGCCGTTTGACAAGAAAACACCGTCCGGCTTCAAAGCCAACACATCCTCAGCGGTGGTCTGCGCGGGGACGACGGTCACCTTACAGCCTTCCGCCCGCAGTTTGCGCAGAATGTTCTGTTTGATCCCGAAATCGTAAGCAACCACGTGAAAGCGCGGCGGCTCGTCTTTCACGCCGACGATTTCGTCAGGCAAGTGCGAGCGCTCGCCGGTTTCCCAGACGTAAGTGTTTTTGGTGCTGACGACTTTCGCGAGATCCTGGCCGTCCATTTTTGGAATCGCCCGCGCCTTCGCCACCAGCTTTTCCGCATCGCTCTCCAGAGTCGAGATCACGCCGCGCATCACGCCGTTATCGCGCAAGTGGCGAACAACCGCCCGCGTATCGATATCGGCGAGCACGGGAATCTTGAACTGCTCCATGTACTCGTCGGCTACCTGCTGCGAGCGCCAGTTCGAGCTGACTTTCGAAAACTCGCGCACGATCAGCCCCTCGATGTAAGGCCGCGTGGCCTCGTTGTCTTCGGGCGTTGTGCCGTAGTTGCCGATTTCAGGATTGGTCAGAACGACGATCTGCCCGGCATAGGAGGGGTCGGTGAAAATTTCCTGGTAGCCGGTTATGGAAGTATTAAAAACGACTTCGCCGGAGCACTCGCCCTTGGCGCCGTAGCCTTTGCCTCGGAAGACGCGACCGTCTTCGAGGGCAAGCGTAGCTTGCATCTCTACTCCTGGGAGTGGATTTTATGAAGTTTAGCAGGAGTGGCTGTGGATTGTGGAAAAAAGCTGTCAGCCGTCAGGCGTCAGGATCTACGTTGTAGGCGGCAGCGATCCGTTCAGAG